>Ga0207422_1001503_pt1 | contig 44841 bp, 35 predicted proteins | sample MarCyaLeptolynsp_FD_187757 | JGI IMG/M metagenome (GOLD analysis project Ga0207422, IMG submission 187757) | Marine cyanobacterial communities from Panama - species 1 Leptolyngbya sp. (SPAdes) | ecosystem: Environmental > Aquatic > Marine > Unclassified | place: Panama: Panama City | collected... | reverse complement strand
GCTGTACACTAGCGTTTGGGCGTGCTGAAGCATGGTTTTAGTTGCCGTCTTCTACTTTTGACTACGCCCTTTTTTTCAGATTTTGTTCCCCAACGCAACCCTTACTGAGAATGGTGCAAGATCTCAGTTAACCCGAACTGAGGTTAATTTAATGTTTTCAAAACAAGCAATAGGAATATTTTTACTGATGTTGTTCCAGCGGATTAAAGATGGTCGCTCAAACCGAACGAGCGTCCAAGCTCCATCAAAAGCCGGGCGCGATCGCTCGTCAATAGGGGAGGGAGTTGGCGAATATAGCTTTATGGAGGCTGATTCGATCGCTGGGTCAAGTTTGAAAACACTCAGCTCAATCGAGTTTTCTATTACTGAATCAGCGTTCTAGGTACGTCAGTTCTACCCCTAAAAGCAGGATGAGTCGATCGGTTGTCCCTTTCCGCAGACTGCAACAGTCGCGACTTGCGATCGCTCTTCTGTTGTCTGTTTTGCCCTTGCGCTTCAGTCGCCGCACTCAGGGAATTTAGCGTATTGCCAAGGGTTCGATCGAGGCGAGTGCGAGCATTGAGATAGCTGACGATCGCGTTCAGTTCGGCAGTTCTTGCTTGGGCGAGATCGTTGTGCAAGCGGATTGCGTGGGAAAGATCCGAGCGCCCGCCGGCCCGATGTTCTCGTCCAATTTCCAGGTTCTTCCAGGCCAGTTCCCTCGCTTCGGTGGCAAGTTTAGCTTGAGCGTAACTTAAGTCCACCGCTCGCAGGCGATCGAACAGTTCGCTCTTCAAGCTTGTTTCTAAATCCGCCAAGCGATTTTGAGCTTGCAGCCAATCGACGCGACTGCGATCGAGATTTTGTTCGAGGACGCGATTGCTCAGTTCCCGACTCAAGACCAAATCCGCTCCCCGATCGAGCGCCTCGCTGTAGTTTGCCTCCACCTCGAGAGTCTGGCGGCGATGATTTTCAGCTTCGATCAAGGACAACTTTGCTTTTTCTGCTGCGAGCTTGCCTTGCAAATATTCGGGGCGGTTGGCAAACATCAATTGCTGAAGTCTAGCCGCATCCATCTCTAAGGGTTCGACGAGGGCACTGTCAGCGGCGAAAACTTGAGTATCGGCGGGTAGGCTCAGCACATCGCTCAGCCTCGATCTCGCGCCTTCTAGCGCCTTCTGCGCTGCAGCAAAGCGCTCCCGAACGCTGTCAATTTGCGCTTGCGCGCGAGCCAAATCCGCTTGTGCCAATTGACCGAACTCCGCCAGTTCGCGATGGTGCCAGGCGATCGCGCTTTCGAGAGCCAACCGCTCGATCTCAACTCGCTCTTGAGCTTGAAGCAAATCCCGATAGGCAAAAATTGCGTGGGTTGCCGTATTGCTTAAGGTTGCTTCTAACTCAAGGGCATCGATTCGTTCGGTCAATCGAGCCGTTTCGAGATCGGGAATTGCGTCAAGTTCTGCTGGCCGGACGAGGCGATCTCGATCGGCCGCCGCGTACCGCAAGGTCGGCGCAGCCATCGCGCTATTATTTTTGAGAGCAAGGGTAACTGCATCGTTCAGGGCTAAAGCAATTTTGGGTTCGCGAGCGAGGCGCGTCTCAACTTCCCCGCGATGGGCAATTTCGAGAGGGGCGTGGTGCGCGACGACCGGACGAACCGACGCGGATTTGAGCTTAGGGGATGGAGCGATCGCTCTCGGTTGCTCGATCGACAACTTCGGAGTTTGCAGTTCTGAGTTCGAGGAGGAGGTTAGAGCGAGGTTCTCATTCGCAGTGGGGGTCGCCGCGTACCGCAAGGTCGGTGCAGCCATCGCACCAACATTCTGTTGGGCGATCGGAAACGTGGGAGGGCGATTGTACGGAACCGAGAAGGTTGTTGAGGAAATGGGGGGAAACAGGGGAATGGTGGAAGTCGCGGGCAACTCTTGCAAGTTCGGGAGTTTCGCGATCGGGTTTGAGGAGATGTCGGACGGAAGGGGAGGTAGGTCTGACTGCCAAGTTGGAGTCGGCAACGCGGGAATCGATCGGGCCGCAGGTTGTGAGCGGCGATCGAGGGACGCAGGCAGGGGAGACTTCTCCTCCCTAATAGCTGCTGCCATCGTTGCAAAAGTTCCAACGCTGGCCATGAGAATCAGTCCCAAGCGGGAGTGCCAAGTGTTGAAAGTACTCAAGCTGGCATATCGAGGGGAAGCAGTAGCCGGTCGCCGGCGAGAGGTTGGGACTCGGTTGTATCTCCGTCGCTTGTGCATAGTGAATAGCAGTAGTTCAGAGTGCAATCGCAAAGTAACGATTTTAGATTCTTAAAATTGTAGGGTCAAGGTTTCATGGCTTCGGAACGCTTTCACTGGCTCGCGTTGCTGGCAAGAAGCTCAAACCAATCTCTGTGAAACACGCTGCACCCGAAAGATTGCTAGCCAGACTTACTTCCAACAGTTATAGGGCAATTCTCAAGGGTTGGCAACTCCTTGCGCGAGTCTATCTGCCATCCCTAGCAAGGATGGGCGAGGATGACAAGGCCGGATTTCAGAGACTGGGGAGTAGGGCCGTCGTCGCGAAAGTCTGATTCTTCTACAGAGCGATCTCGTTTTTGCGGTTTTTGAAGCGGCGCGCTTTTCCCGCCTCACAAAGGTAGATAAATCACTCGATTTGCACAATCTTCTGGTTCGTTGACCTTGGAAATCAATTCCAAATCGCGGACGCAATCTCCAATTGAGACATTGCGCTGATGAGCGTAGATAACCCCTAAAAAAGATATATCTTCCTCCTGACGGCGATGTGCTTCTGCCAAAAAGTCATCGTCTTGAGAAAAGATAACTCGCTTCAGTTCTGTTGCGCGATCGAGGATAATCGGGTCTGGTGTTCCCGTTCGCCCATCTTCCTGGACGGTAAGAACATCAACCTTTCGTTGGCGCAATCCAAGTGTTACGGGTTTAGGCACTTGTTCGTCCATGTAAAAAGCGAGACTCATTTCAAATACCCTAACGTCCGCAACTTTTTAGTGACGGGAGATTCCCCAGCTTCTTGGCGCAGTTTTTCAACAAACTGGTAGCGTCGTTCCATATCTGTATCAAGCTCTTGTTTACGATCCCAATAGTAGGCAAGGGCAGAATAAATCTGGCTCATGGAGATGTGAGGATAGTTTTCGTGCAATTGTTCGGGAGTCCAACCATAAGCTTTGACCGAAGTTATTAATTCAACTACTTTCATCGTCGTTCCAGCGATGATGGGAACGTTGCGTTCGTTGAGTTGGATGTATTTGTATTCTGTGGCGGTGAGGGTCATGAGTTTGAAGAGGTTCTGTTGCTTTTATTTTAGGCTAAGCGCGATCTTCACCTTCAGACGCGATGACTGCGCCGACCGGACGGTACGTGCTCGTGGGAATTTCGCGACAACGCGATTATGGGATTGGCAAATGAATCACTCGATCCTGCAACAATTACCAAGCAGACAGAGCGCAAGAATTTGAGGAATACCTGCAAACGCGCTCCGCCTATTACGCAATGGAACGGCACTGTCCGGACTCTCCCTTTTGGCAGCGCCGATCGCAACGGTCAGTTAACTATAGATCGCGCCAATCGACCTTCTGACCGTCCTCTGTGATGCAGCCGTCCTTAATTTGCAAGGTTCGACCCAAGAAGGTTGTCAAACTGAAGCTCGGACGAGCATCTAGGGGATAAGTCTCGTAGGACAAAGACTGTTCCAAAAGAACGCCAAGGGCAATCTTTTCCCCCATTACCAAACTGTCGATGTAGTCTGTGTAGTAATGAACGCCTGCCATATTCCGGCCGATGGAGATGTTGGCTGCCAGTTTGTTGAGTTCGCCGCCAACCGTTAACGGTTTGTCGAGCGAACACTCGCTCAGACTGGACTCTTGAGGGACGTAGGCGATCGCTTCATCGCTCTCCTCGCATTTCCCAGCCGGAAGAATTTCCAACTTACCCTCTCGCTTCACAAATACCGCCTCCGTATCGAAGAAGGCTTTGAGCATGGTGACGCAAGCACCCGCGACCGTTGCGTGTCCCGCACCGTAGGCGGGGTGCATCGGCGAGCCTTCCGGGAATGCCATTGGCAGTAGTGCGGTGGGAGTGCCTGAAGGGTTGGGTTTCGCGAGGTAGTCGTGCGCTTTGCCGTTTTGTTCTTTGTTATGACTCCCAATGCGCTCCAGCAGATTAATCCCTCCTTGCGCGGTGTTGAGAACCTCGTACATTCGCTGCAAAGCTTCAATTCCTTCAATCTCCGGCATCTCGCGGCGAATGGCTTCCATCCAACCTCCCAATGCCTCCGGCCGCAAGCGACAGTGAACGTTGAACTTCTGATAGCGCACTGCTTTGAGAGCGCGGGTTGCCACTTCCGTTACCAAGTTGAGAGCGTGAGGGCCGCCAAAGAGCGCAAAACCATCCACTTTCCCCAAGCCTGAGGCGTTCAACTGGCGAGCGGGTTTGGAGTAGAGATCGTTGAGATGCAAAATTCCCGGATCGACGGGTGCTTTGAACCCCAGGAGAATCAAGCCGGCGTTGAGATAAGCCTCATAGAGCGCATCAAAGTGGACGTAAGTGGCTAGGTCGCGAGGCTTGGAAATAAAGCGCTTCAGGGAACCTTCCTGCTCAAAGCGATCGAATCCTTTGAGGTTGGCCCCATCCTGAACGTCGAGAAAGACATCCCAAGCGGTCATGTGGTCGAGTCCTTGCAAGGCGGGGGTGACCTTCTGATCGATTTTCAACGCACCGTAGTCAATCAACCCCTCGGTGATATTCTCTTGCCGACCTTCCGGGCCGGGAGTCCCGATCAGCAGGAATTGCGAGAGATAGGGCCCCGCCAGATCGCCAGGTGTGGCTCCTCGGAAGACGGTTTGTGCGTCCAAGGTTTGACCCCGAAGTTTGCGCTTGCGTCGCTCTAACCCCGGTGCGGTTGGCATTCCCTGTTGCAGCCAGGGAAGTGCATTCAGGTGTTGCAGCGCCTCTTGAATCTGGGAACAATCGGCCCCTTGCTGAAACTCGCTGAAGGGAATATCCCGCAGGAGAGCCAGCCAGTACACCTCTGCCAGCTCGAAAGTGAGTTGGTCTGACCCCAACTCCGGTGCTGGCGGCATGGTGACGCTGTGGCTGTCGGGGCCGTGCATCTCAAAGGTGAGGCCTGAAGACGGCGCTTCCCAACCTCGGAGGGGTTTCTTCTTGTTTTTCGCGCTCACATCAACGACTCGCCACGCTCCCGTTTTACCCAGTTGGAGGTCGCGATCGCTCCAAAAATCTCCGGTGTGGATGGCGACGCGGAAGCGCTTGAACTGTTCGGGATCGACTCGTCCTGCTTCGTCGTGGGGAAGTCCTTTGGTGAAAGAACCGACAAAGTTTTGGTTTTTGTACTTGGCTTCGTCGTCATTGGCGCAATGCTTAGCGCTGCAATTGGTGAGTCGAGATGCGCGCGATCGCAAGATTTCAACCCGAAACTCTCGCAACCGTTTGAGTCCGAAAAAACCTCCCAAGCAAAACTGACGTGCAAGGCCTGCTTTTTCCAGGTTTTCTCTTTCTAGAAAGTTATTCATTTTACTGTCACTACTCATGCTTTACCTCTTAGGTCATAAATCTGCCATTGCTGACAGAAAACGGAAATACCCAAGATTGCTGACCTGAAATTGATATTGCGTTACACAATCTCAATCAAAAGCGAGATATGAAATTCCGAATTGTTTGCAAGGATGACACAAATCTTAATTTAAGCAGTCAGAAATAATTTATTTTCTTGAAAGAAAAAATAATACGCTAAGACACATCTAAATTGGGTATACCCAATCTCCAAATTCCTTCGTCTCCAAGTCTCTTTCGCCGTCTTACACCAGCCAAACTTCGCATTAGTCAGTCGTTCTTGTCTCGCCAAATTTTTGAATGCGATCGCAAGTTGCTCTATTAATTGAGATTATGGGATTGGCAAATGAATAATTCGATCTTGGTACTCTTCAGACAAAGAACCTTCGGCCAGGAAAATTAACTCGTCAAGCGTTTCGCCAATACTCATGCTGGGATTGAGAATAAAAATCCCCGGTACATGACAACCTTGTGCTAAATGTTCGGCTAAATGAACGGGCATCGAAGCTCGGTTATTTGTGACTAAAATAAAATCACGAACCTCACACCAAATTAAAATCTCTGGATCTAGCGTTCCTTTCGCAGGAGTGTCTGGTTCTCCAACCGCCCAAGTCACTAATTCTGGTTCTCGTCGTCGTAACTGCTTGATATAGACTGGGTTAACATTTTCATCCATAAGATACTTCAGCATTGTTAGCCTTTCTTTGCGCCACTTTTTCTGCCTTAAGCTGCATCAACTTTTTAACAACGGTCGAAGGATTTTTTCTTTGTTCTTCTCGCATTTTTTGTCCCCACTCTAATCCCTCTTCAATGTACTGCCTTACTGACTCTTCATTGTGCAAGTAATAGAGGATTGTTGCGTAAATTTGTTCTAGGCTGAGTGAAGTATAAATTTGTGCAATTTCTTCTGCTGTGCGAGCGCGATAGATATATTCGTACAAAATTGTTTCAATTCCGATTCGCGAACCTTTGAGGCGAATGTCATTGGGTTCGAGAAAGTTGAAATAATCTTCGAGTTGCATGGTTTACTTTTTCTGTTTGCGGAGATGTGAAACGTATTTGTTGATTGTAACACTGCAACTTGAAGGGGTTGAGATTAACAAAGTAAATTTGAGCGCGTTCGATCTTCATAACCCGTCTAACCCATCCATTTCTGTGACGGCGGACTCTGCATCAATAACGGACATTTGTGCTTGAATGGCAAGATCGTTTGCATGACAGTCATCTACTGTTGTGCCAGTTCGCGATCGCCCAAACGATCGAATTGATGAGATGTGAGAGTTTGTTCGCGCACTCGCCGAGCAATTTGTTCCAGAAGCCACAGTTGCTCTTCAAGCGAAAATGTCTGGATGGAGCGCTCCAGTTCTCGTAATTTTGGGGAAATCATTGGGTTAACTTTTACAACTCGTTTTCAGAGATTAATTCTATGATATGAGCGATCGCGCTTTTGGGAATTCGAGTTCTAACTCATCCGAAATCTCTCAATTTTCTTTTGTGGATGCGATCGTTTTCTCCCACTCGCGAACAAAGGTTTGAGCAATGGGTTCCATTTGTTTGCGGTCTAAACCCGAACTCAAAAGTTGTCCGTCGTCCCAGAGACAGTCGATAATTTCGCTTACAATTGCTAGTGCTTCTGAGGGAGTTTCGTTTTCCACAAAATGTAGTATCGTACCACAATCATGAAAGAGAAGGACGATGCTGGTTTATGGAGATTGAGAGGTGGGAGAAAATCGCGATCGCGGGGAACTTTATGTCCACAAACCAGTCATTGTTGTCAGTAAGTCTTGCAAATCCGATCGACTATACAGTTATACGCTTTGTCATTTTTAAGACAGCAATGAAAAGCGTTTTGAGGTACAATGGCTTTAATACCAGGTAAGCATGCCGTACAAAAATTCTGTTATCCAAAATTGCCTAACGCGACAGATTTTTGGCAATGAATATATCTACCATCTACCTAGAAACAAGCATAAGCGCAGTCACTGTTAGATGAATAGAGGTAAAAATCATGAGTAGATTGTGGCAAGCTACCCAATTAGCATTGGTTATTAGTGTGTTAGTGATGGCTTGGAGTTTTCCCAGTTTAGCTTCAAACAAGCACAAGCAATCTCTGGAAAAAGAAGTCACAAACTTTTCCCTTGAAGTTAAAGCACGAGATGGCTGTTCTTGGGTAAAAGACTGTGGCGGTGCGGGCGATCGCTAGCGAACCGTAACAGACTTGGCAGTCTTCCAGCACAGTGAATGAACATCTTTGGGAAGGTTAGGATTGGTTTGAAAAGATTCTTGCAGCCAAGAACATCCTTGTTGCTGTAACTTTTCTAAATCTAGATCCCACAAGATCGCTGTATTATCGCTACTAGCTGAAATCAGAACTTTATTGTCTTGACTAAAAGTAACTAAGTTCACGCGATCTTGATGGCCTTTTAAAGCACTTAGCTCTCGACCATTGGTTGGATTCCAGAGTTTAATGGTTTTGTCCAAGCTAGCTGAAGCAAGGATCTGATTATCAGAGCTAAAAGTTACGCTCATTACCGGTCCTCTATGTCCTTTTAAAGTCTTATTCAAAGTGCCATTCGCATTCCACAACTTAATTGTGTTATCTCGACTGGCTGAGGCAATTAGTTTTCCATTGGGGCTAAACTCAACATAAAGAACTTCATTGGTATGTCCCTCAAGGGTTTTTAATAGTTCTCCTTCTTGGCTCCAAAGTTTAACCGTACGATCGTCACTTGCAGACGCAACCATTTGACCATCGGGACTAAAATTCACCCAATTGACAGGAGCATTGTGACTGTTTAGGGTTTTGATGATGCTGCCGCTTCGATGCCAAAGTTTAATGGTTTTGTCTCGACTGGCCGAAGCAATGGTTTGACCATCGGGACTAAAACTCACGCTATACACTCGATCTTGATGATCGCTTAAAGTTTCTACCAAAGTTCCAGTTAATGTCCACAATTTAATCGTTGTATCTCGACTGGCCGAAGCAATGGTTTGACCGTCGGGACTAAAACTGATATCAAAGACAATATCGCTATGCCCTTTCAAAGCTTGCAACAAAGTCCCGTCGCGACTCCACAATTTAACCAGATTATCTTCGCTCGCCGAAGCGATCGTGCGATCGTCAGGACTGAAGCGAACTGCCCAAACTACGCCTTGGTGTCCTTTAAAAGTGGGTGGTGAAATTCCCTCGACGCTCCAGATTTTCACTGTCGTATCTTTACTAGCAGAAGCAATTTTTTGACTATCGGGACTAAAATGAACTTTCCAAACGGGGCCTTGATGTCCTCTAAAAGTTTGGAGCAATCTCCCCTCTAGGTTCCACAGCTTAACCGTAGAATCTGCACTACCGGAGGCGATCGCTTGGCCATTGGGACTAAAATTAACGCTGTAAACTCCATCCTGATGACCCTTTAAGGTTCTCAGCTCGGTTCCTTCTAGACTCCAAAGCTTAATCGTTTTATCCTTGCTACTTGAAGCAAGCATTTGACCGTTGGGGCTAAAATTGACGCTATAGACAACATCTTTGTGTCCCGTTAGCGTTTTGAGTAACTTTCCGTCTAAACTCCAAAGTTTAATCGTATTATCTTTACTCGCCGAAGCAAACATTTGACCGTCAGGGCTAAAATTGACGCTATAGACAACATCTTTGTGTCCCGTTAGCGTTTTGAGTAACTTTCCGTCTAAACTCCAAAGTTTAATCGTGTTATCTTTACTCGCCGAAGCAAGCATTTGACCGTCAGGGCTAAAATTGACATCCCACACCCAATCAGTATGCTCTCTGAGCGTTTGGCGCAAGGTTCCATCTCGATTCCACAGTTTGATCGTATTATCTTCACTGGCTGAAGCAAAAGTTTGACCGTCAGGACTAAAACTGACATCCCATACCCAATCAGTATGCTCTCTGAGCGTTTGGCGCAAGGTTCCATCTCGATTCCACAGTTTGATCGTATTATCTTCACTGGCCGAAGCAAGTATTTGACCGTCAGGACTGAATTTGATGCTTGAGACTTGTCCTGTATGTCGTTCCAAGCGATTGCGCTCTCTAACCTTGTAAATTGCTTGTTGTAGTACGACTGCTAGCGGAATGCTAACGTCTGTTTTTACCCAAGCGATTTGCTTCAATTTTTTACTCGCTCTTAATGCTTCGATCGTCGCATCAAATTCCTGATTGGAGACGAGTAGCGCCCAAGCAGATGTTTTGAGTCCAATCACCTCATTAATTGCTGCGCGTCGTTTTTGAAATTCAGACCACGCACCAAACCCTAATGCAAGTGTTGTTAAGATTGTCATGAGCAAACCGCCAGCAATTGAAATTTTTAATTGTCTGGCGAGCAATTTATTTAATTGTTCTTGGGTTCGCCTTTGTTGTTCTTGAGCTTCTAGTTTTTCGAGTTTCCTCGCTTTTTTTTCTGCGTCCAAAGCGCTTTGTGTTTCTCGCTTATCTAGCGCTTGAGATGAACTTAAAAATTGAAAGTCTTTTTCGCTTAAATTTCGACCGCCGGCCCAAACCAGAGCTTCTTGTAAAGCTTCGCCGCGCAACAATCGAGATTCATCTTGATAGTCTGAAGCAGTCCAAGCGTCAATTGCTTCGGCGTAGGGACGCAGGTTGGCTAAGATTTCTTCAACCCACTCCCAATTAAAAACTTGTGCGTAGATGGGGTTATAAATCTGGAGTTTTCCATTTTCTTGAATGACTAACCCTGTTAAGCGCAACTCAATTTGTTCCAAGCTGTCATCCGCAGGAATTCCGTCTGAGTTCAATTCTTCCTGACGGTCTGTAACGAGGGGAGAGAGAGCGGACGTTGTGGGATCTGTGGGAGGAGAAGAAGTCAGAATTTCTTGATAAAACCCTAACAATCGACCCGCACGCTGCTCGTTACTGAGAATTCTGTCGCGAATGGTTCTGAGATGCTCTGGTTCGTCTTGCGCTTCCCAATTCTCGATAATTTGCGTTCTGACAACTCGTTCGACCCATTCTTGCTTGGTTTCAGATCCCCCTCCCGTCCCCCTTTTCAAGGGGGAAGCTAGCGAAGAATCCCCCATTTGTAAGGGGGGTTGGGGGGGATCTCCACTCGCGAGCAAATGGCACGTCTTCTGGGTCAAAAACGGCTGTCCCCCCGTCCAAAACAGAACTGTTTCCAAGACCTTTTCTGGATTCTCGACTTGCCCTTGCAGTCCCCGAACCAGGGGTTGAACTTCGTGGGGTTGAAATCCTTTGAGCGCGATCGCACAACCAATGTTAAACGGCGTGCGTCGCTTATCTTGGATGAGACTGGTTGGCGTGGCGACCCCTAACAAGCAAAAGGCGAGGCGATGGAATTCGGGGTTGTTGACCCGTTCTTGGTAGCAGGCGCGAATGAAGGCGAAGAAGTCATCGGTGGGAAAGTTGAGACTGAGAATGCTGTCGATCTCGTCGATAAAGATGACGATGTTTCCGCACACTTCCGCGAGCAAAATTTCTTCGATAAACCGACGAAATCGCCGCAGTGTCGAGAGGCGTTCTCGTTCTTCCCACCATTCTTCGAGATCCAAGTCCAACCCGAAGCTCTCAATGAGCGTATCGAGCATATCCACATACCACTGTTCCATCGTCACGTACTGCGTCCCTCCGAAGGAGAGGTCGATGGCGGCGCAAGCAATTCCGGCTTCCCGCAGGCGGCGCATGGTTTGCACGCGCAAGCTAGATTTCCCGGTTTGTCGCGAGTTCAGCACATAGCAAAATTTGCCTGCGGTCAGCGCTTTGTACAAGTCCCTGTCTGCTTGTCGCGTGACGTAGGTACTAGCGTTTTCGGGGAGACTTCCGGAAAAAATGTATTCAGCGGTCATGGTTCATGGTGGAATGCAATCTGAATCTAAAGGATTGAACGAGGTAGGGGCGGGTTTAAAGAACAACTTACGACTTACACTCAACAATTGAGGTAATAAAACCCGCCCTCTCCCTGAGATTAAATGAACGCACCAGGGCAGGTTTTGGGCATTTCGCGATCGCGAGGTTTCCTGAATCTCTCGCTAAACCTGCCTCTACGAAAGGGTTACGGGGATTTCTCACCTCCTCCCAAACGCGCACAGAAATATTGCCGATACAATTCACAACTGGGAACGCAATCATTCCCTTGGAATTTCACCAACCCCATGCTGCGTAATTTGAATGCAACTTCGGAGTCTAGGGTTACGGGTTTGGGAGAATGCACAATTTTTTGATAGGCGATCGCGAGTTTGGGGTTGTGCTGTAAACTCCAGAGGTGCGATCGCAAGTAATTTCCGTAAATTCCCTGTTCAGTGGGTGCGGTTTCCAGCAGTTGCGCGAGGGAAATGTTTTGCTGGTGCAAGCGGTTCAATGCTTGCTGGATGAGGTGGGGATGGCCGCCAACCATTACGGTCAGGGGAGATAAGTCTCTATCGCCTGCATTGATTTGATAGTGTTTCGCGATCGCGTCGATTTGTTCGGGGGTGAATTCGGGAAGCTCGATCGCGGAACCAACATTAAAGGGGGAGTGGTTGATGTCGAGGGAGGGATACACTTCGGTGGAGTGGACGACAATGAGGCGCAGTTGCTTCCACAAATTGCCGATGCGATCGCCGAGTTTCGCTGTTTCATACCACCCTCGCAACAGGTGGCAAAAATCGTTGAAAATGAGGGGGTATTCAAAGAGGCGATCGAAGTTATCTAAGGCGAGGATGAGGGGACTTTCAATCGTGGGGAGTAAATATTTTTGGAAGTAGCGAGTGCAGTTTTTATTCAACCCATACAAATCGCGCCAATAGGTTTCGACTTTATCTTCAACATCGACGCTCTCCGACACATCAACGCACAGCCATTGCAGAAAGGTTTTGAGGTCTGTCAATACCGTATTGTCCGCCAACTCAAAATCAATTTTTACGGTTTTACAATTCTGCGTTCTGGCGGCGGCGAGGATATTTTCTAGTAATAAGGTTTTTCCCATTTTCTGGGGGGCTTTGATGCGAATTAAAGCTCCCGGTTGCGCGATCGCGCGCCGACAATTTTCTTCGATGGGGGGGCGTTCGACGTAAGTCGAGAAGACAGAAACGCCAGCCATTTGCCCTCTACGCTCCAGAGCGGCCCGAAAACTCCTTTTTTTTACTTTTTCACCAAAAGCCTCCGACAGCAGCTTCCAGAACCGAGGAGCCGCATCTCCGCGAATGTAGTCGGGGGAGTACCCTTGAGCGTCGGCAATCTCTTCGTAGTTTTGCCCTTGCCAAGATCCCTCAAAAATAATTTTCTCCACATCGCTTAGGTGTCGTCCCGTTTCGGCCAGGACGGCCGAGTCGGCGATCGCGAAAGCTTCTTCAACATTCATCGCTACTCTTAACTTCCCAATCTTACCCTTCAGTTTACCGATAAATTTCAATTTTAAACTGCTTGCAAATAAGACCTTACTTTTTCTGACTTTTCCAGATTATGACTTAACCAGACTTTTGCGGCTAAACGGTTTAAATAAACTCCTGACTTTATCCCCATTGTTGCTTTTGGGTGGAAATGGCATCGTGATTTGTAGGTTCAAAAAAACACGAAACCAGAACGATTCTTTGGCGACTTCTCTTCTAGAAAACTTAGCAAATTCGGGTGTTTGTCATGCAAGCTTTTGTTTCGATCGCCATTGCCAATCTTACTGCCTTAAATGGGTTCCTCGTCACTGAAAACTTGAATTATCCGAAGAGCGATCGCAGTCCTGACAGTGCGATTGAGTTCATTCAAATTGCTAGCACCGATCCGCCTCGACCGCCATATCCAGGAGGAAGTCGATAAGCAATTGGCGCGATCGCTTGTTTGCAAACCTCTTGCCGTCGATAATTAGCACGAGAGATCGAATATTAAGGAGGGTTCGCGATGCCCGGATTAGGCGATCGCTTTAAACAATTTGCCGGTAAAACGCGGTTTGTGGTTTGTCGCATCTTCATTCATTTAGCCGGGTCGGAGGTTGCCCCCCTCTTAGGCGTTCTCAACCAAGCAGCGAGGGATGCAGTTGCGGCCGAGGGAGACTTAGAAACGCTGGGAGAGGGATTAATCGACATTTGCCAAACCCTGTTGCAAGACCGGAACTCCTGGCGAGCGGCGGCCAACGAAGGCGATATCTTTTGGGATGAAGGCGAAGCAGGGGATTATGTCGCCGAACTTTTTGCTGACTCCGCACAACGCTACCTCAGCTCCCCAGAGTTTGGAGAGAGCGACCCCGACGAACCCCTCACCTTGCCGGTGACTCGCAATTTGGTGGTGATGATAACCGCAGCTTTCGTTGGCGAAGTTCCAGACCTCGAATCAGATCTCGCCAATATTCATGCTTTAGAAACGGGTTTAAAGGCGTTGATTGCCCTTCAGTACCAGGGAAAGTCAAGAGCCATCCAAATTCACTACTCCCCCGCACAACTGGGGGATGAGTTAACTGACGAGCAACTTCTGCTCAACTTTCCAGAGTTAATTCCGCTCTAAGTTGTTCGATCTTTGTAGGGGCGGGGTTACCCCGCCCTCCCTGTAACCCCGCCCTCCCCGTTATGTTGGCGACCCAACGGTGACGCGATTTCGCGAAAATAGAAAAAAGCCCTCTCCGAAAAGAGGACTCTGACTCATTCGAGAAAGCCACTTTTGAGGAGCAGCGCTCTCTCAAACTTGGCAGAAGGAACCCTTAAAACTTGAAGCGCGTGCGAATCGCGCCCACAAAAATCGTGTCGTTGGCACTGTTGTGGTTGGGATTGAAAATTGCGTAAACCCCAGGGGTAATGACGATGTTCTTATTGACGGGATAGCGGTACTGAATCTCGGCAATATACGCCGTATCCGGATCGGTTGCTCCCACCGTGTTGCGCGTTAACCTCGGCGGCATCCCAAACATAAAGCCGAGAACGCTTCCTTCTTTACCCACATCGACAATGCCAATGTTGGCTAGCCACGTCCACAGGTCGGCCGTCCCGCCGCCAATTTCGCGATCGGCGCTTTGATAGCCGCCCCAACCGCCAATGCTAATCGTATCGGTGACGCGCCAGTGGGCTTGAATGCCGAAGCGATCGGCCGAGGTGGGAGTCTGGCCAAAAGGACGCTTGCCCAAACTGCTGCCCGTACTCCCCGTTAAGTTCACATCCGAACTGCTGTAGTAGATGTGCTGGTAGGCAAAGGAAACATCGAGAGCATCGCCAATGTCGCTAAAATTGAGCTGCGCTCCGGCCGTATAGCTGCCATTAAACAAGCCTTGACCCGGAGAGGGATTGCTGGCAATACTTGAATCGGTGAGATAGGCGAGGTCGAGACTGATATTGTCGGTCAGGCCAATACTCGCCCCAAATCCCGATCCCTCAATTGGGCGATAAATGAAAGGATTTTTGCGGGTGAAGCGGTTCAAAGCACCGCCAGCACTGCTGTCAAATAGAGGGTTGGTGGGACTGACAAAGTCGTCAAAGTCAAAACTGCTCGTGCCAACGTAGAGGCGAACATTGTCGCCGACAGGAAAGCGGTAGTACAGGTCGGAGACGGACAAATCGTTGGGACTAGCAGACGATCCGCCATCGTGGCCTAAGCGAGCCATATCTGTCCCCGCCGTACTGGCGAAACTGATGAGGGCGCGCGCTTGCAGGCGAACCCGCAGGCGATCTTTGCCAGTGAAGCTGGTGTCAAAGTTGAGGCGAACGCGATCGCCAAAAATAACCGAGTCATCAACTTCGTTCCCCCCTACTGTTCCCCCAGATAGGGCAGCTACGCTGAAGACAACCTCTCCATTCAGCTTGGTTGTTGTGGAGAATTGGTGATCTTCGAGGAAAGACGTGCGCGCTTCGAGATTGTCAATCCGAGTCCCCAGCGCAATCAGTTCAGCCTCGAACTGCTCCATCAACTTGCGGATGTTTTCTAAGTCCTCGCGAGTCATGAAGTCCGCTGTCGCTGCGGCAATGAGGCGCTCGATTTGATTTAAGCAGGCATTCAACCCTGCGGCAAATTCGTAGCGAGACAGGGAACGGTTGCCTCTGAAGGTGCCGTTGGGGTAACCGACTAAGCAGTCGTAGCGCTTCACCAGGTCATCGAGGGCTTGGTAAGCCCAGTCACCAGGACTGACATCGCGGAACTTGGAAGCGCCTTGGACATCGGCTCCCATGGAACCGTTAAATTCTTCGTTGCTGTAGCTGTCTATTTGCTCTAGCAGTTCGCTGTTGGGAGACTCTAGATTGGTAGCAGGAGTTGCAAAGTCTGCTGTTGGCTCGTTCTGAGCGATCGCCTCAACCTCAGCGAGCGTCTCAGCCACTGAGTTGGTTTGCGCTAGAGCTGGATTGACCAGCAGCATAGCGCTTCCCACCATCGCGGGAGCAGTCGTCCATATCGACCAGAGTCGTTTTGACATGATGATTTAGCCCTCACACCTCAAGCAAGTACAAAACAATCATTAGAATAGCATGAGAAAATTCTAAAAAATTAATATTATCTATTAATAACAAAAAGAACCTTGTTACAAAAAAATTAGCTGTAACGCTTAATTTGCAGCTTCTCAGCTAACAATATGTCTTTAATTTATTGTTAATTCCTAACAATAGTTTTCCAAGAGATTCTCATAAAATTAAAATATCTCAACAAAAAAAAGTCCTCTCCGAAAAGAGGACTCTAACCCATTCGAGAAAGCCACTTTTGAGAAGGATCGCTCTTAAACGAGAGCGACCTTCTCAAACTCGGCGTGAGGAAACCTTAAAACTTGAATGTGGTGCGAATCGTACCAATCCAGAGCGTATCGTTGAGATCCTGAGCGCCGGGGTTGGTGATGACGATAATCCCCGGTGTAATCAGGATGTTGCGAGACACCTTCATCTTGTAGAAACCTTCAAAGTGGAAACTCACATCCTCGTCGGCCCGGTTGCCCGCTCCCAGTCCGCGAACGGTTAAAGGGGAAGAGGTTCCGGCTAAGTAAGGCTCGCGACCGGCCATTAGCGCTAAAACATTACCATCTCCACCTAAATCTTTAATACCAACGTAAGCGTTCCAGTTCCAGATGTCTCCATCTCCCGTACCGACTGCTCTTGCCGCCGTGTAGCCGCCCCAACCGCCGACGAATATATCATCGGTAATATCGAACTTGACACCCAAGCCATAGTTGTTACTCACAACGGGGACATCTCCACCCGACACAAGGGCATTCGTCACGCGGAAGTCAGAAGCAAGGGTTCCCGCTCCCGTGCGAACGCCGTTATCGCGGTAAGCGTGGATAAACGTTCCGGCTAGGGTTAAGCGACCGTCAAACGGCTTGATGGTTACCTGACCGCCCATGGCATAGTCGCCGTTGAAGAGGCCATTTCCAGCACTCGGATTGTTCGCTTCTCCGGAACTGTAGGCTCCAGAAACTCGCAACCAATCAGTCAATTGAAACGCCGCACCAATGGTGGCTTCTTGGCCGCCAACGCGGTAAATCGGATTAAAGCGACCGAAGCGAGAGAGCGCGCCCGTTCCGCTGGAGGAGAAGGGGCTGACAGTTTTCATAATCTTGCGAATATCGCCGCCAACGGCATACACATAGAATTTACCGCGACCGTCCGCAATCGGGAGTTGGTAGGTGATGCGATCGATTCCAACATCGTTGCCATCGTCGCCAGAGAAGCCAAAGCGACCTTCGTTAGTGATGCCGCGGAGGGTGGAATCGTTGATATTCCGAGTATTCAGGCGAACGCGCAGGAGATCTTTGCCAGTAAAACTGGTATCGAAGGTTAAACGAACGCGATCGGCGAAGGTGGTATTGCCGCCGCCAGGGGCGGTGTCATTACCGTCGATAACGCGGTCAAAGTTGGTGTCGAAGGTCTGGTCTGTATCCGTAAAGAGATCGGAAACGACGAAGAGAACTTCGCCTTTAAGTTTTGTTGTTGTGGAGAATTGGTGGTCTTCGAGGAAAGACGTGCGCGCTTCGAGATTGTCAATCCGAGTTCCCAGCGCAATCAGTTCGGCCTCAAACTGCTCCATCAACTTGCGGATTGTTTCTAAATCATCGCGAGTCACAAAGTCAGCGGTTGCTGCGGCAATGAGACGCTCGATTTGATTCAAGCAAGCATTTAATCCCGCAGCAAATTCGTAGCGAGACAGGGAACGGTTGCCTCTGAAGGTGCCGTTGGGGTAACCGACTAAGCAGTCGTAGCGCTTCACCAGGTCGTCGAGGGCTTGGTAGGCCCAGTCGCCGGGACTGACATCGCGGAATTTGGCAGCACCTTGGACATCGGCTCCCATCGAACCGTTAAATTCTTCGTTGCTGTAGCTGTCTATTTGCTCTAGCAGTTCGCTGTTGGCAGACTCCAGATTGATAGCGGGAGTCGCAAAGTCTGCTGTTGGCTCGTTCTGAGCAATTGCCTCAACCTCAGCGAGCGTCTCAGCCACTGAGTTGGTTTGCGCTAGGGCTGGATTGACCAGCAGCATAGCGCTTCCCACCATCGCGGGAGCAGTCGTCCATATCGACCAGAGTCGTTTTGACATGATGATTTAGCCCTCACACCTTAGAGAAAACAAAAACAATCCTTAGGATATCATGAGTAAGATTCTCAAATATTAAGATAGTCGCAAGCCCAAAAACAATAAGTTCTCTAGAGAGGAGTTCCTTACTATCTGGGAATTTAAACTATACCTTGGTTATTGGAAATTACCAGATATTGAGAGAATTTATCAAGAAGATAAAATTATCTAATAAAAAAAGCTTCCTTCGAGAAAAAAACTTTAACTTAATTCGAGAAAGCCACTTTTGAGGCACTGTGCGCTCTCTACTTAAGTTTTGAATGCCGACGCAAGCATTCCAGTTCTAGATATCTCTATCTCCTGTACCGACTGCCATAGAAGCTTTGTCGCTGTCGCATTCCCCGACAAAAATTTCATCGGTAGTCTCGTTATTGGACACCCAAGACATCGTTGTTGGTCGCAACGGGGACAGTCTGAGTTGGATCGACAAGATTTGCGGCTGCAGTCAGAAGGAAGCGTTCCTGTTCCCGTGCGAACGCTATCATCGCGGTAAGTGTGGATGAACGTTCGGATTAGGGTTAAGCGACCTTCGTTATTAGCTATTACCATTAGAGACGAAATGCTTTAAAGATTTTTAATCTCAGAATTAAAGAAAGGTTAAGAACGATAAAAAGAAAGATTAAAGAAGCACATTTTTCTGAAAGGTTTCTGTGAAACTGGGCAATTTTCATACTTTTTGAAGTGTTTTTTTCGTTGATGTTGGAAAGCTATTAAAAATAACGGTAGTAACGATCTCTCGATCGTTACTCAGAATGGATTTACCTCTATTCTCGACTCCTAACTTCCCATTCCTTCATCGTCAGGTGCCGGTCGCGGTCAATGACGGGTTGCCTTCAGGTTTGACCCAACAAGCGACAGAATGATCTTCGCCGATCGGTTCTAGCGGTGGGTTTTCTGCATAACAGCGATCGCGAACCAAGGGACAGCGAGGTGCAAACGGGCAACCACAAGGATAGTTAATGAGGTCGGGAGGAAGGCCGTCGATGGCTTGGAGGCGATCGCTTTGGCGACGGTCAAGGCGAGGAATGCTTTGCAGCAACCCCATCGTGTAGGGGTGTTGAGGGGTTTTGTAGAGCGCTGTGAGGGGAGCCTGTTCGACAATTTGACCGGCATACATCACGAGAATGCGATCGCTGAGTCCGGCCAGCAGTGCGAGGTCGTGGGTAATCCAAATCGTTGCCATGTCCAGTTCCGCTTTGAGGCGCTTCACCAGTTCGACAATTTGCGCTTGGATCGTGACATCAAGCGCAGTTGTGGGTTCGTCGGCGATCAGTAATTGGGGGTTGCAGGCCAGTCCCATCGCGATCGCGACTCGCTGGCGCATCCCGCCAGAAAATTGGTGGGGATAGTTGCGAATGCGTTCCTTCGCGCCAGGAATACCTACCATTTCTAGGAGCGCGATCGCCCTTGCTGTTGCTTCCGCTTGACTCATCCCTAGATGCAGCCGCATCGCCTCGGTCAACTGACGCTCAATCCGCAACACGGGGTTGAGAGAAGTCATCGGGTCTTGAAAAATCGTGGCAATGCGATCGCCCCGCAATTTTCGGATTTCTCGCTCCTTCAACTGCAAAAGATCTCGTCCCTCGAACAACGCTTCTCCCCCAGTCACTTGACCGGGTGGCGAGGGAATGAGGCCCAACAGAGACAGCATCGAAATCGTTTTTCCCGAACCCGACTCGCCCACAATTCCCAAAGTTTCACCAGCATACACCTGAAAAGAAACCCCATTAACCGCCTTCACGACTCCATCCGGCGTAAAAAAGCGCGTTTTTAGATTGCGAACGTCAAGTAAGGGGGTCATTTCAGTCATTAGTGTCTGACGGCGAGGGAGTCGGGAGTAGGGAATAGGGAGTCGCGGGACAAGGAAGAGTGGGGAATTGGGGAAATTCTGAATTCTGAATTCTGTAGCTTGCTTCTGCGTAGCAGTACTCTGAACTCTGAACAGGAGTTGAGTGTGATTTTTAGTTTCGCCAAGAGCGATCGGTGGGAGAGACTCAGCTCAACTGGAGGGTCGATCGCGATCGCACTCAAAGGCGATCGCATTCGCAACTTGAGAGAGATAGCGATCGCCTCACCAAACGAGTTTATCTTCGATACTAGAAAGTAAGCACTACGGGCAGAAATAAATTTTGGGTTTTGCGAAATTCCAGCGACCGAGAATCTATTTTCTCACCCCAAAAGCGACAAACAATACAACCCCCGAACTCTAGCGTGCAGCTAGAGTTTTTTTTGTCCGCCTGATAACTGAATAACACCCATGGAGACGCTGTAGGGGCGGGTTTCCTCGATGGCTCTTGGATTTTACTCCGAACGGCCACGCAAAACCCGCCCTACCGTAAAGGAAAAAAGGGTGTTTCTTGAGAGCAATCAGGAAACCAATTCCGTACGAGTTTGACAACCTGTCTTTTGACGCAGACAGCAGCGCTCAACCAAAATGACGAGAATTATCAATTAGCACGATCAAAGGAGGTCATTGGGTTGCAGATTTACCGCCGTTGTCTAGGTCTACTGGTTATTGGCACAGTTCTAGGGGGTTCAGTCTCGGCTCGGGCCGAATTACCATCAGGAGAAAACCCCACCTCATCTCAAGTTCGTCCCTTGCAACCATCGCACGACAGCAAGGTGCGAGTTGAGACAGCACTGGCCCGAGGCGACTCCTCTATTACTCCTCCCTCAGACTCCAGACAATTTGTCAGCACTCATCCGCCACAAGAATTGGCACAGCAACCTTTCTCCGTACCTCTCACAGATCGCGAAGCCTTCATCCTCGCCGACCGGGAACCCAGTCAAACAAACTCAAATTTGTGGACTTCCGGCCGTCCCGACGGCCACGCTCCCATTGGCGTGATGGCAGACCATACCCACGGTGCGGGAGAATTTATGTTTTCCTACCGCTATATGTACATGAATATGGACGGCAATCGCAGCGGTACGGACAGCCTCAGCGACGGGGAAGTTCTTGCCCAGTTTCCCGTTACGCCGCAGCGCATGACGATGCAAATGCACATGTTTGGATTAATGTACGCTCCCACCAACGAGCTAACTCTGATGGTGATGGCCTCCTATGTCTCGAAGGAGATGGATCATATTACTCGGCGAGGCGTTCGCTTCACCACCAACTCCGAAGGGTTTGGCGACACTAAGTTGATGGGACTGTATCGTATCCTTGACCGCGATCGCCAGCGCATCCATCTCAATCTGGGTTTTAGCTTACCCACCGGATCAATTGACGAACGGGATAATACCCCAGCCGGTCAAAACGTTATTTTGCCCTACCCGATGCAAATTGGCTCTGGAACGTTCGATTTGCTCGCAGGTGTCACCTATCTCGGACAAGCAGAAAGCTGGTCGTGGGGCGCGCAGGGAATGACAACTTTGCCCTTAGGGGAAAATAGCAACGGTTACCGACTGGGAAACCAATTCGGTCTGACGGGTTGGGGGGCCTACGAGGTTGCTGATTGGTTGAGTGCGTCCGTGCGGCTGAATGGCAAAACGTGGGGCGATATTCGCGGCGCAGACTCTCGCTTGAATCCGATGATGATTCCCACCGCCGACCCCAACCGTCGTGGCGGAACGCGCTTGGATCTGGGTTTTGGCCTCAACCTCTACGCGCCGAGTGGGGACTTGAAAGGAGCGCGATTGGGTCTTGAATTTGCCCTACCGATTTACCAATCCTTGACCGGGCCGCAACTTGAAACAGACTGGCAGCTTACGCTTGGGGTACAGGCGGCATTTTAGGGGAGGGGGTTGAGTCCGCGATCGCAACTTCATGTACTGATAACTGATGACTGAATGTTATTCCGACGGGTGCGGGAATCATTTCACCGCGAAAGTCGAGCAGTTGAACGATAACCAAATAGACAACAGCGAGCAAGATTGAAATTGCTCCGGTCAGAATCGCGATAATTTTTCCTCGTTCCATAATTTTTTCTCAATGAATTCAATTTAAGCGACCACAAGAGTTCCTTCATCGAAAATTGTGCCATCTATTCCCACGCCGCGAATAATGGCGCGATCGCGGTAGAGTTCCCAGGCCGCAAAGCTCAAGCGCGAGGCAGAATAGGCAGTAAACTCAGACTGTCCCGCCGGACGCAGGCCCGCACCGCCACCGCAGGTTAGGTAAGTGGTTCCGTCGAGGTGGCGCGATCGCTCGTAGTGGTGGTCGTGGCCGTTGATATAGAACTGCACCCCGTACTGTTTAAAGAGGGGAACCAATTTCAGAATAAATGCTTGGTTGACTCCATAATGTCCCGACGAGTAAATCTGGTGGTGGCCCAAAACCACCTTCCAAGGCGCATCGCTGCGACTTAACTTCCGCTCCAACCAGGCAAGTTGAGCGTCTCCCGCCGGATTATTTTGTGGGTTGCGGACGTAGTACAAGTTGGTGTCGAGGGTAAAGAATTGAACTGCTCCCTGGCGAAAACTGTAGTAGCGATCCTGCATATTAAACCCCGGATAGGCCACTTGCGGATCGCCGTTGGCGGTGCGAATGTCGTGGTTTCCCAAACAGGCGTAAAACTTAACGCCTCTGGCGAGGAGGGGTTGATAGGGACGCTCGAACACCGCCTCAATTTTCTCAATTTCACCTTTGTTGTAGATATTGTCTCCGGCTAACAGGACGAGGGAGTAGGGATGTTGCTGGTGATAGCGGGCCATCGCCTCCCCCACCGCATACTGACCTTTGGCCCCCGTTCCCGTGTCGCCAACCGAGACAAAGCGCAGGAGGAGGCGATCGCTCTGTGCGGTTTGGGGGGGAGTCGCCGGTTCGGAGATCGGTTTCGCTTTCGCAAAAAGGCGATCGCAAGACGCTAATCCCACCCCTCCCAAACTGCTCAGCAGGAGAAATTGACGGCGTTTAATCTTCATCATTATTTGTCCTCGCAACGGTGAAACGAGCAGACGCGGGTGGCAATTAGCCACCTTTCAAAATCAATGAAACACTTGGGCAAACGCGAGCAGAGGCGGACAGAAGTGATAAATTTGACCTGTACGCGATCGCCTGTAAAACTCTATCTTAAAATTGCAGCAGATTGCGGCTGGCCTGGAGGAAATTATGTCTGAGGAAAATCAAGAGCAGTCCGCGACCCCCAACTCCGCGTCCCAAGCGAAGACAGAAACGATTGCGACTTTGCGCCAAACAGTTCGACAGTTAGAACGTCTAATTTTGGCTCTCGAAGCGCAATCTGACGATACATTGCCCGCGATCGCGGCATTGGACAATTTAACCTCTAGTCTGGAGGAAGTTTCCGCCGCTGTTGAAACTGCAACCGGCGCGCCGCTTCCCGAATTGCCAGCTGAAACGCCGGCCCGTCCGTCACCCACAACACCTCTCGAAGAACCCGTCGAGTTAGGTTGGTTGGATCGAGTCTTACCCAGTTTCGATCGCCTGCAAGCGGGGTGGGATTGGGTCTTAGCCAGAGCGCGCGGATTCCTCCCCGCCTCTTTGAGCGAAAAACTCTCAGATTGGGCAATTACCAGCATTTTGGCCGGAATAGTCGTCATTTTCCTCCTCGCTGCCGTTTTAGTCTCTCCGGGGCCCCCTCCCTCCAGCGCGATCGCGCGAGTTTCTCCCAATCCTCGGCCTCTCGAAGTTCCGGCTGTAGAACCCGTAGAACCTTCTCTTCCAGACGTTCCCGCTGCAGCACCCGAACCCCCTTCAACGCCTTCAGACCTACCCGAATCCTTAGAATTAGAACCAGAAGCAGAAGAACCGCTTCCGCCTCCTGATTCAGAAGCGCCTGTAGAGCCAGAAGAACCGGCAGAGGTCGAAATCGTCGCTCCCGCTGAAATAGAAGCGCCCCAAGAGCTAGAAGCCCCCGCAGAACCGGAGGTTGTCGCTGTAGAAGAACCTCCCCCAACACCTCTCACGCCAGAGCAAACCTTAATCGCCTCCATTCAAAATCGAGTCGCTGAAATTACCAGCCAGTACGCCGATGGACTCATTCGCTCCATTCAGGCTGATTTTCTGGGAAGTCAGCTCACCGTGACCCTAGAAGAACGCTGGTACGATTTAGCGCCGGATCGCCAAGATCGGGTCGCTGATGACGTGAGAGCGCGATCGCAAGAGTTAGATTTTAGCAAGCTCAAGATGCTCGATCTTAACGGGAATGTGCTTGCTCGCACAGCAGTGGTCGGCGATGGAATGGTTGTGGTTCGCAGAACGAGGGAATAGGGTTTAGGTATCAGTCAACGGCCGTCAGTCATCAGTGGGAAAGACAAGGAGGACAAGGGGAATTGGAGGAAACGGAGGAAAGTTTAGCATCCGAAGCTCCCGAAGCCTCCCAAGCTCTCAAGACCTTGAACCCCGAACCCTGAATTCTATTCATCGGCGTTCCCGATCGTTCTCGTATTGATTGAGTACGCTTCTGAGGATTTCCTCAATACTGTCATCTTTGTCGTAATAATAGGTGCTGCACTGTCGCGATGTGTAGTTTTCGCGGCGGTTGGGGATCGTATTTTGCTGGCCCGTGTAGGGACGGCCGTAATAACCATCATCAAAACCGCGCGCAAATTCTCCCCCCGCACTGCGGGGTTCGTACTCTTTCCCCTCTCTAGCGTCTTCTACCCCTTCGCGATAGCCATCATCATAGGCGTTGGGGTGATTGCCAGAATCTTTGATAACGCGGACTTTTTCAACGGGATAGCAATGAGTATATTGTTCGGCGCGAGCAGATGCTGAAAACAGCAGCACGACAGGAAGAGTTGCGCTGGCGATCGCTACTGTAGAACCCCAAAATTTCATTCTTTTTGCCTCTTGAAACACCTTGATTTTGCATCAAATTTAGGAAATGATTCCCAGATGTAACTTCCTTGTAGTGTATTAACTGGGACGGACGTAGCCAGGAGGGTGTTCCCTGAGGTAGTAGTACAGAAGTACAGACTGTTCGCTCAACCTCGAACATCGATCGCGGAACGTTCAAACGCGAGCCGATAACTCAGATCGATTGAGGCTAAATGATAAATGCTCACGGGGTGACAACGAGGCTGAACCTTTTTCTAGAAAGGCTTTGAGCCCTTTGACCTCTAGAGCGCAAAGTCCCTTGTTGACAGGCTTATTATTATTAACACGAAAGAGGCGTACCGGTAGGTCGGTGCAGCCATCGCCTCTTTCCCAAGTCCGATTCTTCTGTGACGGCCGCCTTAAGTGTGTCTAGTTTCTTTTTTGAGGTCATTGCTTGAAACCCTTGTTTTGTCATGGCTTTAAGGTGCTTGTCACCCCGTGAGTGATAAATGTTCAATGAAAAAGTGCTTTTTGCAAGAGAAGAAAGTAAAACTTGCAGACGAAGAGAAGATTATCCGACTCCGAACGCTCGCCATTGAAGGCGGCTGAGTCTTGAGAAGAGTCCAAATTTTATTGGCGCACCCACTGACAATAGAGGCGACCATTCCGATCTCGAACCCAACGAGCGACTAAAGAATGGTTGGGGCGATCGCTCTTGTTGGTCAGCGATCTTGTTGTTGGAAAAGAAAGGGTTGGATGAGAGCGACGATCGGTAAAAATTTGCATAACTTTTGTCCTCTAAATTGCTTATAAACCTATCGTCTCCAATCATTTAAGAAATGCCGTTGATTTCAATCGGGGAAAGTCGTGATGCGAACGAGTTGACACGATACGCTCAGGTCACAGGTTGCTGTTGATTTCTATCTAGACTTCCACTGAGGCGATCGCAAAAGAAGGATTTTCCAAAGAGTTCCCCCCTCACGCTCTAAGTTGTTCGCTTGGGAAACAAGGGGTTGAGACCAGTTTGGTCGCAAGAAATTGAAGAGAATTGAGAAGCAAACCAGAGAAAAAAAATCCCAGCCATTGGCTGGGATTGAGTCTGTTGTGTCGTCAGCAAGAGGAGAAATCAGAATTCAGATAATAATTCGTTTATTTAGACTTATATTGGAGAGGTTGAGTGGAAGCTCAACGCTTGTTTGCTTTCTTATCTTCTATTATTAGGGTTAAATTTAAAACCGACATTGATCTATATCCGAATAAAGTGCGATCGCGCGCAAAACCCGAACCGATCTGTATCGCCTCTAGCATTGATTTTCGACACGCATTAAGAGCGATCGCGATCGCATCAACCTCGAAATTCGCGACCCTTAAGTCGCGCCTATTTTATCAAGAAGGGTTTAAATTTATGTGTGTTCTAGCATACACACAGGACTCCGCATTTCTCCCTTGGCAGATGGGGACAGTTCTACGGCTGACAGCTCTCTGCAGCGCCACCGACCCATCAGCATTCTGTCTATCGATTCTCAATTTTGATGGTCTAGAGGGTACCAATACCTGGTACATTTACCGAGTATTCGCAAGCAAGATTTCATTAAATTTGTTATGAAAGTCCTGGTTATTGGCGGCGACGGCTACTGCGGTTGGGCAACAGCTCTGCATCTTTCCAACAAAGGCTACGAGGTCGGCATTCTCGATAGTCTAGCACGGCGGTATTGGGATACTCAGTTGGGGGTAGATACCCTAACGCCGATCGCGCCGATTCAACGTCGAATTGAGCGTTGGCGCGAACTCACGGGCAAGTCCATCGACCTGTTTATTGGCGATATTACAGATTATCCATTCCTGAGTAGCGCACTGTGCCAATTTGAACCAGAAGCGATCGTTCACTTTGGCGAACAGCGTTCCGCACCCTATTCCATGATTGACCGCGATCGCGCGGTGTTTACCCAGGTTAACAACGTCGTCGGGACGCTCAATATCCTGTACGCGATGAAGGCCGATTTTCCCGATTGCCATTTAGTCAAGTTGGGAACGATGGGTGAATACGGTACGCCAAATATTGATATTGAAGAAGGTTACATCACGATCGAACACAACGGGCGCACGGATACCTTACCCTATCCCAAACAACCCGGTAGTTTTTACCACCTCTCCAAAGTTCACGACAGCCACAATATCCATTTTGCCTGCAAGATTTGGGGACTGCGAGCGACAGACTTAAACCAAGGCGTTGTTTATGGCGTGCTGACGGAAGAGACGGGAATGGACGAGCTGTTAATCAACCGCTTAGACTACGATGGCGTGTTCGGAACAGCGTTGAACCGTTTCTGCATCCAGGCGGCGATCGGCCATCCGCTGACGGTTTACGGGAAAGGCGGTCAGACGCGCGGCTTTTTGGACATTCGCGACACGGTTCGCTGTCTGGAGTTAGCGATCGCGAACCCCGCAGATTCCGGACAATTCCGCGTCTTTAACCAGTTCACCGAAATGTTTAGCATCAGCGACTTGGCCCTGATGGTGAAGAAGGCGGGTATTGCTTTGGGACTCGATGTGGAAATCGACCACCTCGACAACCCGCGAGTTGAGCTAGAAGAACACTACTTCAATGCCAAAAATACCAAACTGCTCGACCTCGGCCTGCAACCGCACTATCTCTCGGACTCGTTGCTTGACTCGCTGCTCAACTTTGCCACCAAATACAAGAATCGCATCGATAAGCAGCAAATTTTACCCACCGTTAAGTGGCACAGACACTAACGCAGAGAGATGCGGGGATACCGCGCAATCTTTCCGGCGGAACGCGATGCAAACAGTTGGAGTAACAGCGATTGTCTTGGAAGGCGAGGCGATCGCTTTCTTTTACGCCTAATCCTATTTCGCCGTTTCCAGGTTCGATCGACTCGTCAGTACAACACCTCAGTAGAATGATTGACATATCCCTTGCCTAGAAAAAGGCGCTGCCGAATCCAAGGGAAATTTTGAGGGACGCAGGGACACAAGATTTTGATGGCAAGTCCATTCCTGACCGATGGCTGGAAACAATGGATTGTCGAGAATAAGTTGCTCGGCGCGCGCGATCGCGACTTAGTTGAAGCGATGGCAGACAATGGTATCGACCGACAGGTTGCCGTGCAAGCCGTTCGGACGATCCGCGCCGATTCTCCAGTCCCCGCACGGAGTCCGGAGGCCCAACACCTGAGAAAACTGGAATCCATTCTGGAAGTCAAGCGAAAACTCGCAGCACTTTCCCCGAACTTTGGCACGATTGAGCGGCGCGATCGCCTCACAAGAGAAGAATTTTTAGAGCGATATTACGCCACCAATACCCCCGTCATTTTGATTGGAATGATACATGACTGGCCGGCCCTATCGCTGTGGAGTCCGGACTATCTGAAAGCAAAGTACGGCGAATCTTGGGTAGAAGTGCAAACCAACCGCAACTCCGACCCCAACTACGAAATTAATACCGATCGCCACCAGCAAACCGTTCGATTGAAAGACTACGCCGATTGGGTGGTTAGCGGCGGAGAAACGAACGATTTCTACATGGTCGCCAACAACGGCAACCTCGACCGAGAAGACCTGAAAAGTTTGCTCGATGACATCGAGATGCTACCGGAATTTCTCGATGCATCGAAAGCCTCTCAGCACGTTTTTTTCTGGTTTGGTCCGGCGGGAACCATCACCCCCCTCCACCACGACCCGATGAATTTGATGATGGCCCACATCTGGGGCCGCAAGCGGTGGCGGCTGATTTCTCCGGAGGAAACACCTCTGCTTTACAACAACGTCGGCGTTTTTAGCGAGGTGGATCTCGAAAATCCCGACTTGGAAAAATACCCCCTGTTTAAAGGCGTTCGCGTCATTGAAGCCGTTCTCGAACCGGGAGAAATTATCTTCGTTCCAGTCGGTTGGTGGCATCAAGTCAAAGGGTTAGACCCCAGCATTGCTCTCTCGTTTACGAACTTTCTGTTTCCCAACGATTTCAACTATCAAAACCCCAATCTTCCGACTGCCAAACAAAAGAAAACGGTTGACCCTATCCGCAGCCAAAAACTGACGAACGAGATTGTCGAGACGACCGATGCTGCTTGCCTCATAGATGCAGTTTATCCCGGCGAAAAACTCATTCTTTCTTTTGGCTTTGTCTCCTGGGACAGTCCGCCTCGCTTCGACTTTTTTGGCAGAACGAAGAAACTAGAAAACCTCGCTCAAAAACCCCTCAACCGCATCCTCGCGCGCGATCTGAGCAACAGTTGGTATCACCGAGGCATTCCCGGACTGGGGGAAAATGTGGAAGAGGTCGCTGAAAGTCTCAAACAAATTATTGAGAAGATTGCGCCGAGTCAGGCGATCGCGATCGGTCAGTCGATGGGTGCTTATGCGGCAATACTGTTCGGCCAGCTTCTGGGTGTCGATCGCGTTCTGGCTTTTGGGCCCCTCTCCTTTCTCAACTCCCAGCAAGCAAGGGAAATCGGCGACCTTCGCTGGTTATCGGTTATGGAAGATCTCGAACGCGATCGCCCTCCCGTTTGCTACTTCGATCTACTCGAACTCTGCCCAACCTCCAACGCTTCCCCCGACCTCCGAATTTTCTACGGCAAAAAACCCGACCCCGAAACTCCCGGCGAGGTAAACTTAGATGATTTCCACGCCAAGCGGCTGAATGCGCTGCCAAACTGTACGTTGTACCCCTACGAAGAGTCGGGCCACGCGATCGTCAAATATTTAATCGACCGCAAACTCATCGATCGCCTTCTCTTAGAAGCTATTTTCGATCTGAAACTTCAACCGCCTGCAAGATCGACGTTTCTCCCCGATACTTGGAATGCTTGGCTCGTCGAAAATCTGACCAAAGGCGTTCCACCGCGCCAATTGGTGGCGATCTTGCAACAAAACGGCTTTTCCGATACACATATTAAGGCTGCAATCGATTATGCTCAATTGCAGCGCCTAGGGTAAGAAACTGATGAGGGAAGGGAGAAATGGCGCGATCGCATTTGAGGAGAATTTTCCTCAAAACGTCAGTTGGCGAAGCACTCTATTAAAATTCAAGGGATGAAGCGATCGCCACTACCGACTTCCGGCCGTTTGCCTCAGCACAAAACTTCTGACCTCCTAAGCCCGATAATTGCGATCGACAACCTTTAAACAGCAAGCACAATGACAGAATATATTGACAGTCGCGAATGGTGGGTCGAGCGCTGGCTGGAGTTGCTAAACTCCTATCGCTTTAAAAAACGCCTAGAACGGGCGCGGCGATATGCAAACGAAGGAAATGTCAAAACGATTCAGTTTAAGGGGTCTAAGGTGCTAGCAAAGGTTAAGGGTAGCGATCCAGCCCCTTACCAAGTCTCCCTTTCTCTAACACCTTTTAGCAATGAAGATTGGGGTTATGCCATTGAAACGATGTCGGAAAAAGCGCTTTTTTCGGCGCAACTGCTCGCTGGAGAAATGCCAGCGAATATTGAAGCGGTGTTCACGGCCAATGGTTTGAGTTTATTTCCGTTTACGTTGGCAGATATCCACTCTCGCTGCACCTGTCCGGATAAGGCAAATCCTTGCAAGCACATCGGTGCGGTGTACTATCAACTGGCCGATCGCTTTAGCGAAGATCCTTTTGTCCTGTTTCAATTGCGAGGACGAACGCGATCGCAAATTCTCGCGACGCTGCGCCAGTTACGCAGTCCCGGACAAGGAAAGAAGGGCAAAAAAGGGCAACAAAAACTAGCTAAACTTGACAGTTCAAGTGCCGATCGCGCAGCCGCTCAAACCCCCCTCACAATAGAAGGATTTTGGCAATACGATCGCCCCCTCGAATCCTCCCTCGTCTCGATTGCACGGCGTTCGGGAACCGAAATTGCTTCCTCCGGTGACGGAAAAACACTTCTCGATTTGCTCGGAACCATTCCCTTAGCGTCCGCAGAAGCAACTGCGGTGCGACAGTTCTTAGAACAGGTCTATCAAACCGCCAGTCGCAAGGCCGCGATCGCCGCCTCGAACCAAGATGAGAGTTGAGTTAGGGGTTGATCGCTCATAAGCTGTGCGACATTTGAACTGTGACATGCCAATTCTTATCAAGGGTGTGGGGTGCGATCGGGCCAAAATTAAAGGTGTGACAGCTTAACTGAAGTGACGGTTGTCTCTTGTTTGCGGTAGTCTAGAAAATTTGAACCTCCGATCGGGAATCGGGATGCAGGGCGCGACTGAATATATGGCTAATATTATCTCCCCTACCGTTGATTTATTCATTTACGATTTACGCAAAGAGTTAGGGCAAACCCTCGAAGAAATCCAAGAAAATCGAGAAAACTTTGCTCAAAAACTCCCTCCCAACTTTCGCTCATCGCTTTGGCAAGAAGACAATCAATTTGAGACTGATTTTGTCGAACTTTTAGGAGAGCAAGTGCAAGTTGACGCACTCTCTTTTTCAACCAGCGACTACCAGGGCTATTATTACCCCGTTCGACTTCAAGATACCTATGGACTTTTATTAGATTGTACGGTTCGAGATAAAAATTTTTCTTACCCAGCCAGCTGCATCTCCAAAGCAAAATTGCTGCTCAATGAAGCGCTCCAAGGCGAGAGTGGAACTCTCGGACAAACTTGGATGATTTCAGGACAACTGGCTGATGACTCCCTAGCAGGAAAAAATCCAGACATCCTTGCCCAAGAATGCTATCAAGCCTTGATTCCTCGCGGGAGTTGGCACGAAAACTTACAATCTAAAAGCGATGTCTTGGGGGGCGTTTTTTTTGAACTTTCTCGCCATAATCTTACCATTCCAGAAGAATTAGAGCCTTTAGAAATTAATTCGCCTTCTTCTTCTAAAATGAAGGATAATCATCACGTTATTATCGCAATTTATCCCGATCGCGAAACGGCAGTCACTGCATCGTATTACATGACCGATTGGATTCGCTTGTGGGGATATCGTCACAAAATCCTTTGGAGTTACAATCAAAGTCGGTTTTTAAAACAGCTCCTAGAAGGAGATTTAATTGAAATTCAAAACTACGTCGAACAGTTTAAGAAAGAGAGCTGTCGGATTGGAGGGTTGCGCCAACTCGAACGAAGTCTAGAGCAAGCAGGGACGCTGTTTTCAACCTATGGTCTTGACCTCAACTATCTCAAAACCCAAATTTGTACTCTAGAAGTCAATTTGCACGACTATTGTCAGCAAGTTGACGCGATGGCAGAAAATTTTAAAGCCGAAGGGAGATCGGCTAACATCCATTTTCTCAATGACTTTTCCCGACAGGCGCAACAGCAATATTTGTGGAAAATTCAGAAAGAATACGAAAGTCTGCGTGGGGGCCTGACGCTATTAGAAGTGGCCATTAACTTGTTGCGAGCTGAGGTAGAAGTGAGCCAAGTGAAATATAGTCGAAACGGTCGAGATGCGATCGCCACCGTTGGAGTCGGGGTCGGGAGTGGCGTGGCGACGGCCGCGATCGCGTCTCATGCATTCAACCCACAAGAACGGGATGTCCAAGCGGCTTTAGAACATCCAATCGGCATCATCCTAGCAGAAGTTGCTGCTGTCCCCACCAGTTGGATTTTGCCCATCCTCCTGTTCGGTTTTAGTCTGTGTTCGGCGTTAGTTGCAGGCGGAATTACGGGACTAATTTTGCTCGTTCGGCGACAACAGTAGAGCGTTGTATCGAGAGCAATATAACAGTCTTACCCTCGAGCTTCGGGCTTTTTAACCTTTTCTTGACCAGACATTTCTACAGAGAACTGCCTTGGAGTTGGGGCAACTTCAGGAGTCTTGAAACAGAAGTCTCAATCTTTTAAGACCGTTGGCACTTGACCGTGCTGCTCGATCGGGACAATCGCGACAAACTCCGTTCCCCGACCCACCTCTGAGTAACAGAGCATCTTACCACCGTGCCGCTCCACCACGACTTGGTAGCTAATGGAGAGTCCGAGGCCCGTCCCTTTCCCAACTGTTTTGGTGGTAAAAAATGGATCGAAAATCTTCTCGCGGACTTCCGGTGCAATTCCCGTACCGTTATCGGCTACCGAGATGGCGACCCACTCGCCGTCGATAACATGGGTGCGAATGCGAATTTGCAGCGAGTGGGCGGTAAGCTGGTTGCTGTTGCCGATCTTCCCGTTGGCTGCTGGCTGTAAAGTCTTGGGAACCAAATCCTCTAGCGCATCGATCGCATTGCTGAGGAGATTCATAAACACCTGGTTGAGCTGTCCGGCGTAGCAGTCCACGAGGGGAAGCTGACCGTAGTCTTTGAGGATCTCAATTGCCGCGCGATCGCTGGTCGCTTTGAGGCGATTGTGGAGAATCATCAAGGTGCTGTCAAGACTTTCGTGCAAATCGACCTTCTTAACTTCTGCTTCATCCAGTCGAGAGAAGGTACGCAGAGATTTGACAATTTCGTGAATGCGTTCGGCTCCAACGCAGAGCGACTCTTGCAATTTGGGAAAATCTTCTTTAATAAATTCCAGTTCGATTTCATCAATCTCGTCTTGAAGTTCCGAAGGAGGATTGGGGACGTGCTGTTGATAGAGTTCGATGAGGTGGAGTAAGTCTTGGGTGTAGTCTTTGGCATAGGTAAGGTTGCCATAGATAAAGTTGACTGGGTTATTGATTTCGTGAGCCACCCCAGCCACCATTTGCCCCAAACTCGACATTTTCTCGCTCTGAATCAGTTGTGCTTGGGTGTGGCGTAACTCGTCTAAGGTTTGTTCGAGTTCTTCATTTCTCGCCTTTTGCCGCCAAGCTTCTTCTGCCTGCTTGCGTTCGGTGATGTCGCGAAAGGTTCCGGTATAAAACGATCGCGGCCCCAGCTCGGCTTTGACAATCGTCACTTCCAGGGGAAAAATCGACCCATCGGCTCGGCATCCCACTACCTCCTGGGGGCCTTTATCCAAGAGCATGGCCAGTAAAGCACGTTGGTCGCTTGTGCGTTCGGCAAACTCCCCCAACAGTTGCGCGATCGCCATCCCCTGTAACTCAGACCGAGAATAGCCAAACAACCTTTCTGCACTGGGGTTCGCCGTAATAATCGCCAGCGACAGTTCGGTAAAGGTAACGATCGCGTCGGTTGCCGTCCTGACGATCGCTTGAGTATGCGTCACCGCCTCTTCCATCGCTTCCATCACCTGATTGTAGCGAGCGGCGATGTAACCAACTTCTGTAAACGGTTCGACCGGAACGCGCAAGCTTAAGTCTTGCGTGACTGCGTGCTGTTCCATCACTCGAAACAGGTCGTACGCTTCTGTCTTTGCACCGTGTTCGGAAACATTGAGTCCTATCTCCTCAGCTTCTGGGGAGACTCGCAGGGGAAAAAAGCGGTTGAGAACCAACAGAAGTAAGAAGGTGATGCCAAAGGCCCAGATAAAACAGATAGCAATTCCCAGAAGTTGCACGAGAATTTGCTGGCCGCGACTCAACCCCGTTCCCAATAGTTCCGTCCGGCCGAACAACCCAACCGCAAGGGTTCCCCAAATTCCAGCTCCAACATGGACGGCCACCGCATCCACAGCATCGTCAATTCGCAAGCGTTCTAAACAATGGCTCGTCACCATCATAATTGCACCGCCGATCGCGCCGATGAGAATCGCAAATGGCATGGAGACCGCATGGGTTGAGGCGGTAATGGCCACCAACCCAGCAATGGAGCCGTTAATGGCAGATTCAACCGTCGGAACTTTTGACCGCCACCAACTAATCGTTGCAGCAGCAAGCATTCCCGCTGCTCCCGCAAGGACGGTGTGGAGGATAATGGCGACGACGCGATCGCTAAACTCGAAGGTACTTCCTCCGCTAAAGCCAATCCAGCCAATCCACAACAGCATGGCACCCAAAACAGAGAGGGGGAGGTTAGACCCGCGAATTTTACGCGGGACTCCTGCTTCGGCGAAACGACCCAAGCGAGGGCCAACAACCAGTAAGGTCGCCAACGCAATCCAGCCGCCAACGCTGTGGACAACTGTCGAACCGGCAAAATCGACAAACCCCAGCCGGCCGAGCCACCCCGAAAACTCGCCGAACTCCGCACCGTTCCAAACCCAATGGCCGAAGAGGGGATAAATAAGGCCCGAACAAAGAGCTGCCAGGATAAAGTAGGCACTAAACCTCATCCGTTCTGCCACCGCACCGGAAACGATGGTCGTGGCGGTGCTGCAAAACATTGCTTGAAAGAGGAAGAAGGCAGCCAGAAAAGGTTCGACTTCTGTGTTGAAGAAAAAATCTGTGGAGCCAATCCACCCTGCTTGAGAGGCTCCGAACATCACTGCATAGCCAAAGGCCCAGAAGAGAGCCACGGAAATGCCAAAGTCAGCGAGGTTCTTAACGGCAACATTGATGCTATTTTTCGATCGCGTCAGTCCCGACTCCAAACACATAAAACCCGGTTGCATCAGGAAAACTAAACCGGAGCAACCGATCAACCAAAGAATATCAATCACTGTAGGTGGCTTTTTTGAAAAACGGACATTATTGCAGGATTCACATTACATTTTGCAGTATTTAATAAGTTTTATGTTGTTACTTTTGATACAAAAGGGATTGAGGATCGTTGGTAGCAAGGCTCAGGGGCAATTGCTTAACAGAGATTGTTGTCTCTGTTCCCGAAACAGCACCCGATCGCCTTATGTTTTGTTGCCATCTCCATCTTTAGTGGGACTTTGGAAGTTTTTTCCTCTGAAAAGGGCTGAAAGCTTTGCCAGCTCAGGAAAATACATCAAAGGAGGTAAAATTGCCTCAAATCCATACAGATTCAGGATTTATACATTTTCGATCTAAAACAATTGAGAGATAAGACTTTTGACTTCGCAAGCATAAGTTTATACCAAATCCGGATAGAATAAAGGGTGTTGAAGTCGGTTACATTTCCTCACGATTTGACCTGGAACAGAATCCTGGCTTTTCTCTTGGCCCAACCCAATGTCAACAGAACCTGGTGCTTTGTCAATTTTCAAATTGAGGTCGGGGAATGATGAGGGAGTTGGGGAATTGGGGGAGTTGGGAGACACGGGGGAAATCGAAAATCCCTCATTTCTTCCTTGACAGACCCCGACTCCCTACTCCCTTGCCCTAGCAAGAGTTTCAGGTTGTTCGTCTCAGGCGAAACTCCGAACTCAGATCCAACGACTCACATCCACTGCTAGGGTACGACCCAAATTCAGGAGAACCCGGAGATGCAAGTCATCCCAGCGACATTCCCCGACCCGCTGCGCGAGGCATTGAGGCACGATCTCGCGATGGAGATAGTCGTAGTACAGCTCTTGGGCGGGGTTGAGGGATAGCCCCAGATGAAGCTTTTCTCCTAAGGCGATCGCGCGTCCTAAGTGCTGAATGCGAGCCTCTAACCCGCCTAAATTGCGCTCGGAGAGTAAATCTTTCAAATCTCGCAATACTGACCGTTCTAGCGTCCTTTTCGCTTCGGAAAGGCTGAGCTGACAGCGCATCGTATCGGCTTCGGCCGCGATCGCCTCCAACTCCGCCAGATAGCTATCGATCTGCTGCGGATCGGGGCAGTTTTCGAGCAGGCGAACGGTATTTAAACACCGATAGGATAGGGAGATATCCGCTGCCACCTGTAGCTCTGGCGGGACAGGCAATTCATCCCGATGAAATGCCATCAGTACGCCGTAATTATCGCGATAAACTTGAGCGTAAAGCTGATCTAAGCTCGTTTTCGTATTCTCTGTGAGCTGCTGAATAATGCGGTGTCGCTCCTCTGCGAACAAATTTTCGAGACTAAAGGACTGCTCTCCAAAAATCCGCGCCATCGCCAGCATCATTTTGGCGACGCTAGCACTTTGTAGCGTCTCAAAGAGTTCGGCTTTAACCTGGCTGTAGGCGAGTCGTCCTTGGAAGGGTTGGATGCAGCAGTGAAAGTCCCAACCGCCCAGGTGCAGCACCGCAAACACCAGCTCAACGGTCTCGCGGGTAATTTCCGAGATGAGGCGCAAATGCCCTGCGGCCAAGACCAGCGCCCCCATCTGCTGTCGCTGATAGTCGAGTTGAGTCGCTTCGTAGCAATAAATCTTTTCTTGTTCTGAGTAAGAGACAAACAGGGAACTGATGGCGTAGTGGGCGGCCACTTGCTCGAAGCTGACCTGGGAGGTGGCGACGAGCCGATCGTAGATCGTTGCGCCGTGAACAAACTCTTCCACATTGCTGGGGGCGGCCCGCAGGCGATCGCGAAATTCGGGTTCGAGTTGCTCTCCCGCCACCTCTCCCGCCAATTCGATAGCACGAGCAGCGTAGCGCAGAATTTGTACGCCCTCAGGTCGGGAAATCTCTTCAAAAAACCAACCGCAACTGGTAAACATCAGCAAGGAATGGCGCTGCATTTCCAGCAGTCGCAGCGCATCCACTTGTTCTACTTGACTGAGTTGGCGGCGTTGGTGGCGATAGAAAAATTGAATGATGTTTTCGGGGGAGCGATCGCGAACGACCTGAATGTACTCGTCCCTCGCCAGCCAGGGATCGCTAAAAAAGTCCCGACCGATTTGCTCGTAAATTTTCGCGAGGCGATCGCGCAACCAATTCAACGCCTCTCGCAGGGGCCGCCGCCACTGCTGGTGCCATTCTCCGTCCCCACCGCAACCGCAGTCCTCTTGCCAGCGATCGACTCCGTGGGCGCAACTCCAGGCCGTGACCGGTTTCAGCACCACTTCCCATTCGGGCGGGTTGAGGCTGAGGTAGTGAGCGTAATTTGTCACCGTCCAACCGCGTTGGGGAAACTCTTGGGTAAACGCATAGGCGAGACACCTTTCCGTTTCCGCCTTGTGGTGGCCGAAGGTCTCTCCATCCGTTGCTACGCTAACAATTTGGCTGGGGCGGCCGTCGCCTCGGATCGCCTGACCCAAGCGGCCGGCAAAATACAAGGAATTGTTCAAAACTTCCCCAAAACCCATATCTCGCGAGATTGGCCCGTCGTAGAAAAAGAGATCGATAAACCGACCGTCTGGCAGAAAACAGCGGTAGGGACGGGTGGGATCGATTTGCGATCCCCCAACTTCGTGCCACTGGGGATCGGGATCTTCCTCGTTGGGGATCGGGCGACAGCGTTCGGCTTGAGAGGGGGCTAGGATGATGAAACGGATGCCCTCGGCCGCCAGCACTTCGAGGGTTGGGTAGTCCACAGCCGTTTCCGCCAGCCACATTCCTTCGGGATCGCGCCCAAAGCGGGAGCGAAAGTCTTCTTTTCCCCAGCGAATTTGGGTGTATTTATCGCGTTCGTTCGCCAAGGGGAGAATCATGTGGTTGTAAGCTTGGGCGATCGCGTTGCCATGACCTTGCAAGCGTTCGGCACTGTTGCGATCCGCTGCCAAAATTCCGGCATACACTTCGGGCTCGTGGCGTTCCAGCCAGGACATCAGCGTCGGGCCGATATTAAAGCTCAAATACTCAAAATTATTGACGATCCCCACCACTTCGCCGCGATCGTTCAAGACCCTCGCGAAGACATTGGGACGGTAGCACTCATGGTTGATGCGCTCGTTCCAATTGTGGAAAGGATGGGCGCTGGGTTGGCGTTCGATCGCGTCCAGATAAGGGTTTTCTCGCGGTGGCTGATAGAAATGACCGTGAACGGTCACGCACACTCCGGTTGCTGTTTGTTGCTGATTTCTCTCTCCCTGCGCGTCAATGGCATTTGCTGAAGCGATTTGTGCCGCAGAAGTCATAGCAATTCACCCAATTGGTTAAACGATCGTCAACGCCCTATCCGTGCAACAATCGCTGGAGTGTCAATTTCAAGGTTGAGGATAGGTGCAAGCTGGCTTGAGTCGCCAGTTATTCTTACCTTTTCTAGTGAACCGCAACTTCGCGGAAAAAGGGGCGATCGGACTCGGAATTTAAGGCTTTGTTAACAATCCAGCCTATCCTTTGGGGAGACTCACAACCCATAACTCTACTCCGACTCGCCCATCAAGGTAAACGCCGCCCAATGTTCCGGTTCGGGATATTTCTCCCTCGTCGGCGTCCGCGTTCGGCAATTTCGAGGGCGCGATCGGTTTTGTTTTGGGCGATGAGGAGCCAACGCAACCCGCAAACAGTAATGGAGTGGGAGCATCGCTATAATCGAGAAGGTCCAAGAGCGCTGTGGTACAACCGAACAGGCGGAAAAACCCCTTTTTTTCTCAAAGCGAACAAGAACAAATCGGCGGACAAATCAAAGCGGCCCTAAAAAGAGCCGCAATAGCCCCCCAACAAAGGTCAAGCCTCTCTCAATGCCAGCCGCGTTGGACCCTGAAGAGATTAGTTGAATGGATTCGGCAAAAATGGCAGATAAAATGTAGTCGAGAGCCGATCGAGTTAATACTATTGATGTCCTCAAACAGTTGCGAGTGGAATTCCCCGATTTAGCAATGAGTGTGGTTTGGGATGGGGCTTCGTATCACCGCGCTCAAGCTGTTCGCCAAGCAGCATCAGCCCTCAACATTAATCTTGAACCCCTACCGGGTTATAGTCCAGACTTCATGCCGGTTGAGCATCTTTGGCAGTGGTTGAGAGAAGATTTAACGTATCACACCGGCTATCAATCTTCATCGGAGTTGATTGATGCTGTGGCCAATTTCCAATTTCAGATTAATGAACAGCCGATTGCTTTGAGCGCTCGCCTCTGGGTTAAACAGCATCTTGACTCTCAAGAGAAAACACTACGGTTTTCAAAGTAGACGGGGTTTATTAGGTTTTGTTTGCCTTTCTTTATTGATATACAGCGATCGCTTCACCTAAAACATCCATTTTCGGCTTCACACCTAATCCTGGAGCGTCTGGTGCAAAGGTTTTACCGCCTTGATTTCGCGCACCCCCTTCGGCTGTTTCAACTGTCAGCATTTCATGACACAACCAAGTTGCCCGCAAGTGAGTTTCTGGGGTGCTTTGGGCTAAATGTACTGCCCCTGTATCGGCAATAATACTACCGCCACATTCTTCAATATTCATCCGAATTCCCGTTTCCACGCAAAAGTCTCGAATCCGCTTAGCTTTAGTTAGGCCGCCAACCCGATTAATCTTTAGCCCAATGGCTTCACAAGCATTGTCAGCTTGAGCGCGGACGATATCTCCATAGCGCTGAACGCATTCGTCTAAGATGATGGGATGGTGGGTTACTTGACGGAGTTGCAAGCACTCTTCATAAGTTTCACAGGGTTGTTCAAAATAGAAAAGACAGTCGGTCACTGCATTCATCACCCGCATCCCGTCATCCACCAACCAAGCACGATTCACATCAAACGTTGCACTTTCATTGGGAGGTAAATAAGCAGCAATCGCTTTGATTCTTTCAATGTCTAAAGCCACATCAGCCCCAATTTTACAGGTATGAACCGTCTCCCCCCTTGCTTGACCCCGTTTAATCGATTCAATCATTTCCTCTGGGGTACCGGTCGGGACAGAATTTTGAATCGTGATGGCTTGGTCGATGCGACCGCCAAATAGTTCGCACAGAGGTAATCCCGTTGCTTTGCCCAGAATATCCCAACAGGCCATATCCAGGGCGGATTTAATGTAGGGATGACCCGGTAGAGCCGTATCCATTGTCCGATAGATAAGATCGGTGCGTCTGGGATCGAGTCCGAGCAGTTGTGGGACAAGTTCTTCAATTCCAGCCCTAATCCCGCGACCAAAAGCTGGTAAATAAGTAGACCCCCAAGGGCATCCTTCTCCCCACCCTCGAATACCTTCATCGGTGTCGATCGCCACAATAGTCGAATCGAGTTGATCAAAGTACAAACGACCTCCTGATAGTCGGTAAGGATGCTCTAGAGGTAAGGTAACTTGATAGACAGAAATGCAGGAGATTTTCATATTTTTCTATTTCTTGTTTAAACTTGCGAGCTGGCCGGAAATAACGTCACCATCTTCGAGAAGGTCGATCAATTGATAGCCAATATCACTTTGAAGATCGTTACCTGTTGTTTTTAGTAGAGAATACGTTCCCTCAAGAAAAGTTTTCGAGTAATGGGCATTGCCATCGACGAAACGCATAACATAAGCCTTTCTCGATACCATAGACCCTTCTGTAAAGGTGCAACTTTTATGCCAAACAAACTTATTTAACAAAAGCGCATCGCCAACTTCAAAGTCATCTGCTACTGTGTTGTTGTCCAAAATGAATTTTTCAACGTCAGACGCATACTGAAAATTCCACTTTTTAAATGCTTCAGTCTGCGAAAATTCAGAAATTTTATCCTGTTGTACTAGCTGGTAAACTAGGTGAAAATACTCACGAGCCGAATGAACTTTGCGAGACACATAAGCTAAACCTCCGTGTTGTTCTTTTGTGTTAATTGGATCGAGTGGAATCCAGAGGGTATAAGCTAAGTCTTCTGGCATAACATAACAAAAGGAAAGAATATCGTGATGCCAATTGAATCCTGTCTGATTGGGTTCAAGTTCAAATCCAACTCCTTGAACAAAAACTGCGCCCCGATTATCTATTAATTGGTTGAAAATATCCTTGAAATTCGCCGAAGAATGGATATCTCGTGTAATTTTCTCTTCAAGATCGTATCCTATTTTTGATAAATCTCCAGAGTAAAAACTTGGAGGTTTCTTCATTTGATTGGATTTAGATATTAGCTCTCGCAACCCATCAATGGCTTCGTTTGTTAACAGTTTTTTCAGTTTAATAAATCCATGCTCTGAAAAAAAATGTTTTTCTTCTTGAGATAAAGAGAGCGAATTAACTAGAGATCCCATACTCTTTTTTTGTTTTTTATTCAATTTCTTTAAACTTATTGAGACAGAATGATGGTTAAATACCATGCAATAACATATAATATAATTTGTTGAGTTATTCTATTTTTTTACTGTTTTTTAAGGATGTGTCAAGGCTTCTGTTAAGTGTATGGTTTACAATATTCAAAAAAAGCAAGCAGCGATCGCCCTTGGGAGTAATCTTGGTGATTCTTTAGCGACCTTAAAAGGATCGCTGGATACTCTCGATCGAATCCCCTATATTAATGTCAAAACTTACTCTAGCTGGTATGAAACGGCACCCATTGGCCCCCCTCAACCGAATTATTTCAATGGCTGTGCCATTTTGGAGGTTCAACTGAGTCCCGAAGTTTTACTCACAACCTTACTTGAGGTTGAACGGCAATTTGGTCGAGTCCGTCAGGAACATTGGGGGCCGAGAACTCTGGATTTAGACATCCTCTTGTTTGAGGATTTCATTTTGGAAACTCCCAACCTCAAAATTCCCCATCCTCGCATGACTCAAAGAGCTTTTGTGTTAATGCCATTGGCAGAAATTGCTCCAGATTGGATAGAACCGATTTCTGGAGAGGCGATCGCCCAACTCGTTCAAAAAATAGATTGTTCGGGCGTAACTTTATCGATTAAGAGAGACTAATCATTATTGTCAGTAATGTTTCCTTCAATTAACTCTTTAGCTAGAGCAAGGCTCTAGCTAAAGAGAGCTGTTTTAGCAACTCAATAGACCGGTTGTTCGTCATCGGCTATCATATGTTGGGCGCTAGCAAAGGCAAAGTTGACGATCGCCCCCAGCATGCTTCCCTAAGATGGGGAAGTATTGCTTGATTCATATAGCAAACACTAATGTAGTGTACGTGAAAAGGAGCAGTTATGACTACAACTAAAAGTCGAGTTAATTGTTCCCAATTTGACGATTTTTTTGTAGAAGAAGTCAGTTTGGAAGATGTATCTGTTAACAAAGACAGCATTGAATTTACTTATCTCATAGACGGAGAGGAAATTCGTAGTTTGATTCGATACAATTCTATAATACTTACCGATCCAGCTTTGAAGTCGGCAAAGGACGTTAAACGTTTTGCCGTAGTTTTAGCGGTTATATACTCTATACAATTTGTGGCTCTTCTTCCCGAACGAATTAATTTATACAAATACAGCAAATACATAAGTAGGTAGGCGGAATCAAAAGTAGGATGGGTTAGCGATCGCGTAACCCATGCAGGTGTTCGGATTTCATGCTTTAACTTAACCCACACAGGTTTGATATTTAATTAGCCCCACCTACTTAGATGAAGAACTGTTAGCATTTTTGAAGAAGGCTATACCAAGAGACTGGAGCGAGTATCGCTATCAGATGGGAAAATTAGCCTACCATCATCCAGAATATATTATCAATCAATCAGAACTAGGAAAAGAGACTAGCTATCCTATTTTTGGTTCTTGGCAAGGGCGATCGCTCGTTAGTTCCAGAAGCCAGGCTGAGAGACTCGAGTCAGCAGCAAAAGTTGAAGAGCCAGTAGATGTTATTTTAGGCTCTGGTTCCGGTAAAGACAGTCTTTTGTGCAGCCTTATTTTGCAAGCAGCAGACATTAAATACGATATTGTTACCTACTTTGACGAAGACTACGGGGACCATCAGACTCAAGAAACATTATTCGATCGGATAACGAGTCGTCTAAACTTCAGACATCAGCATGGTATTTACTTTTATGATGAGTATTACAAGTGGCTGAAGGATAGGTTAAGCAAAACGAATCTTGTTGCCAGAACCGAAGCTTACTTTGGGAAAAAGCACTTTCGGTATGGAAGTGGAGAAACGCCGCTGACAATTCTGGCGATAGTACCTATTCAAATCATATATGGTATTTCCTTTTTGGCATTAGGACATGAGAAGAGCGCCGATGCACCAAACCTGATAGAACCGGAATCAGGAGAAGAAATTGCCCATCAGTGGATTAAAAGCATGAGCTATGAGCAACTCTTCTCGAAGCTCATAGAGCGGATGTTTGAGGGAGTAAATTTCTTTAGCTTGACCAAACCCATCCATGACGTGAAAATCTTTGAACTACTCTTTCAGCTTGATAACAAACTTCCCTACGAAACGAATTCCTGTAATATCCAAAAGCCTTGGTGTTGCCGATGCGAAAAGTGTTGCTACGTCTTTTCAGGTTTTTGTGCTTATGGCGATGCGAACAAAACTATAGAAGCCTTTGGCAAAAATCTATTTGAGATGGAGGAAAATTTACCATCCTGGGAAGAATTGCTCGGGTTAAAAGGATATATTACTTGGGAGTGTTTGGGATTTCCCTAAGAAACTCAGTTGTATTTTTACAAGCTTTATTTAAGGGGAGTTAAAGGTCGGGCGATCGCTCTATTCGAGGAAAAAATACTGAATTCGTTGAGCAAACAAGGGGAAGAGCATGTCAAACAATATTTTCAAGAGATTGAGAAAAAGTATTCTCAAGTCTATGACACCCACCATAGGATGCCGGAGTGGCTGTGGCAGAAAATTCAATCGGTTCTAGAAAATAAGAATTTAATTTCAACTTCTAACTTCTGACTTCAGATGACTTCTAACTTTGCTAATTTCCTATTAAGCTGTTATCCCTTTTTCAACGTCGTAACCTATTTTTGAAAACTCTCAGGAGTAAAAATTGGAAGAAGTTTTAATTGCATTTGATTGAGATACTAGCTGCCGTAATTGATCGGCAGCTTCACTTGTCAACAGTTGTTTGAGTTTGATAAATCTACAATCTGAAAAGAATTGCTTTTCTTCTTCTGATAGAGTAATCAGATTGACTAGAGGTTCCATATTATTTTTCATGAATGAATCTCTGGAGAGGAGATCGTTTGGATTTATCTAGCTTCTATTCGCCTTCTACTGAGGCGACTCGCGTAACTTTCTGACTTTTCAGACATCCTCTAAGATTGGCATATACTTTTTGCCTCTCGTTGCCTCTAATCATAGACGGATTCTGACAGAGTTATCCGGAGGGGGTGAACTAGCGTTTTAAGCCATTCAAAATCTACTGAGTTTTTCGATCGCAAAGGGCGCTATCGACTGATGTCTGAATTGTGGTGAGGAGCGATCGCAAAGAGTTGAGCTACATAATACCAAAAATAAAAAGTTGAGAAAAATGTTGCTGCTTCTACTAACCTCTCTTCTTCAAATAACCCCAACCTCATCAAACCCTGCGATCATCTTCAAGGTTTTGGGAGTAATACCAGAGTCAGACATTGCGCGATCGTCCCTGTCTTAGAGGATGTTTGAAAAGGGTGTGAAAAAAGAAAAGTTAGAGATTTAATCAAGAAAAGCCGTTAAATCTCCAACAAAATAGATGTCTCTATCCTATCCAACAGCTCTCACAGATGACCAATGGTCAAT
>Ga0207422_1001502_pt1 | contig 44951 bp, 47 predicted proteins | sample MarCyaLeptolynsp_FD_187757 | JGI IMG/M metagenome (GOLD analysis project Ga0207422, IMG submission 187757) | Marine cyanobacterial communities from Panama - species 1 Leptolyngbya sp. (SPAdes) | ecosystem: Environmental > Aquatic > Marine > Unclassified | place: Panama: Panama City | collected... | reverse complement strand
CTTTAATATTTCGACACTGTCATCATTTATCGTTGCCGGGGCAGGTCAGAACGTGGCCAAGCATGGTAATAATGGAGTATCTTCGGTCTCTGGCTCGTCTAACCTGATGGCTCATTTCGGCTATGAGTTCACTAATGACATCAGCAAGCTAAGGCAAAGTCTTGATGCATGCGGATTATGTTTTCTGCATGCACCACTTTTTCATCCGGCTATGAAGAATGTTGCACCCATTAGGAGAGATCTCGGGGTTAAAACCTTCTTTAATATGCTCGGTCCGATGGTGAACCCATCTTTTCCAAAGAAGCAATTGGTGGGCGTCTTCAGTCTGGAGTTGGCAAGACTTTATGGGTATTTATACCAAAAGACTGATAAGCGTTTTGTGATTTTGCATGCCCTGGATGGTTATGATGAAATTTCACTTACAGGCGGGTTTAAGAAAATTTCGAATGGCAAAGAATCAATCATCAATCCTGTGGATCTGGGATTTGAGGCTATAAAACAAGAACAGATTCATGGTGGTGACACCGTTGAAGAGTCAGCAAAAATCTTTGAAACCATCTTGAAAGGTAATGGGACAGCCGCTCAGAATAATGTGGTAATTGCCAATGCGGCAATGGCCATCCAGTGTGGGAAAGGTGTTTCAACTGACGATGCATTAGGCATGGCTAGAGAATCTTTAGAAAGTGGTAAAGCACTGAAGACATTTAAGAAAATATTAGAACTATAAATTAAACGTCACTGCGATCCCGATTCATCGGGATCGCAGTGACGACAACTACAATGGATATACTAGAAAAAATTATAGCACATAAGCTCGCAGAGGTAGAGAATAGAAAAGCACTTTTCCCTGAAAAACTCCTCGAACAGAGTGTGTACTTTGAAGGGAAAACGGTTTCTCTAAAGAAATACTTACTCAGAGAAGACAAGTCGGGTATCATTGCAGAGTTCAAGCGTAAATCCCCTTCCAAAGGAGTGATTAACTCACATGCAAAAGTAGAGCGTACCACCATAGGCTATATGCAGGCAGGAGCCTCGGCACTATCGGTCTTAACGGATAGTGAATTCTTTGGAGGCAAAAATGAAGATTTAAGTGAGGCTCGCAAGTACAACTTCTGTCCAGTACTTAGGAAAGATTTTATCATTGATGAATACCAGATCATTGAGGCCAAGTCGATCGGGGCTGACGCGATTTTGTTGATTGCCGCTGCTTTGACACCAGAAAAGTTGATTGCGCTGGCCGCTTTTGCGAAAAGCCTTGGTTTAGAGGTCTTGATGGAGGTACATAACAAAGAAGAGTTGGAAAACAACTTGAGTGAACACCTCGATATTGTAGGAGTAAACAATAGAAACCTCAAGACTTTTGAGACCACCATTGAGACATCAAAAGAATTGGCAACATCAATTCCAGATGACTTTGTGAAAATATCAGAAAGTGGCATTAGTGATCCAGCCTCAATAGCTGATCTACGTGGCTATGGTTATAACGGATTTCTGATCGGGGGAACCTTTATGAAAACTGCCAGGCCTGAGAGAACGGCTCAGGAATTTATTGATAAGCTCAATCGGATATAAGAATAAGAAAATGAAGCTGAAAGTTTGCGGCATGCGAGATAGTGAGAATATAGAGCAATTACTTGCGCTAAAACCTGACTATATGGGCTTTATCTTCTATGATAAATCACCACGTAGTGCTCAAGATGTACTGGATGCCGAGTTGCTAAGAGACTTTCCACAGCAAACGAAAAAGATTGGGGTGTTCGTCAATGCTGAATTGCATGTGGTGAAGGAGAAAGTGGAAACTTTCGGCTTAGATTATGTTCAGTTGCACGGTGACGAATCGGTTGAATATGTGGCGGAGCTATTTGCTGTGGGCATTAAGGTGATCAAGGTTTTCTCAATCGGAGAAGCATTTGACTTTAGTGGTTTGGATGTCTTTAATCCCTTTGTTGATTTCTTTTTGTTCGATACAAAAGGGAAGCAAAGAGGAGGTACTGGAGAGACTTTCGACTGGGAAATACTGAAGGCCTACAATCAAAAAGTGCCCTTTTTCCTCAGTGGAGGCATTGATTTGAATAATATCAAAGCGCTTGAAAGCCTTAGAGGGATGAATATTCATGCCATCGATGTCAACTCCAGGTTTGAGATAGCACCAGGTTTAAAGGACATAGAAAAAGTAAAAGAGTTAACATCGTCACTGCGAGGGACGAAGCAGTCTCCCAATTAATGGGAGGATCGCAAGGGCGAAAAAGAAATAATATGAAAGTAAAAGTTGACGAGAGAGGGTATTACGGAAATTTTGGGGGAGCCTATATCCCTGAAATGTTATACCCTAATGTGGAGGAGTTGAGAGATAACTATGAACGAATCATGCAGTCTGAAGACTTTCAAGAGGAGTTTCAGTCCCTCCTGAAGGACTTTGTTGGAAGACCCACCCCGCTGTATTTTGCAAAGAGACTCTCCGAAAAGTATGGTGCAAAAATATATCTCAAACGGGAGGATCTTTGTCATACCGGAGCACATAAGGTGAACAACACAATAGGCCAGATTTTAATGGCCCAACGCCTGGGTAAGAAGAAAATCATTGCAGAAACTGGAGCAGGTCAACATGGTGTGGCCACGGCCACTGTTTGTGCGCTGATGGGCGTGGAGTGCATCGTGTATATGGGTGCTATAGACATGGAGCGTCAAAAGCCCAATGTTGAGCGTATGCGTATTCTGGGTGCGGAAGTTAGGGCAGCGGAAAGTGGAAGTAAAACACTCAAGGATGCCACAAACGAGGCCATGCGCCATTGGATTAATAACCCCTCAGATACCCACTATATCATTGGTTCAGTGGTGGGTCCACATCCATACCCGGAAATGGTGGCTCGTTTCCAATCAGTGATTAGTGAAGAAATCAGAAAGCAGCTGTTGTCACATGAAGGGACTGAAAAACCTGATTATGTGGTTGCTTGTGTCGGTGGAGGTAGTAATGCTGCGGGAGCCTTTTACCACTTCTATGATGATGAAGAGGTACATCTGGTGGCTGTAGAAGCTGCAGGCCTTGGTAATGATTCAGGAGAATCTGCCGCAACAACAGTGCTAGGCAAACCCGGAGTACTTCATGGAAGTAGGACACTCCTTATGCAGACAGAAGATGGACAGGTAGTGGAGCCTTATTCGATTTCCGCAGGCCTGGATTATCCAGGTATTGGGCCGGTTCACGCTCACCTGTTTGAAACCGGGAGAGCTAGGTTTTACAGCGCCACAGATGAAGAGGCCATGCAGGCCGGGGTGGAGCTCAGCCGATTGGAAGGGATAATTCCTGCGATCGAAACGGCTCATGCTTTTGCAGCGCTGGATAAGATGAGCTTTAAACCGAGTGATATTGTGGTTCTGAATCTTTCAGGTCGCGGAGATAAAGATTTAGAGACTTATATCAAATGGGGGAAGTATTAATTGTATTGAGTCTTGTGTATTGAGTCATGAGACATCTCAATACCCATTACGCACTACGAAATACTCATAAACAATGAACAGAATAGAAGAACTTTTTAATAGAAAATCTGAGAGAGTACTCAATGTATACTTTACAGCAGGCTATCCTAGCCTGAATGATACTACTGGGATCATGCAGCAACTGGAAAAGTCCGGTGCTGACCTGATAGAAATAGGTATCCCTTTTTCTGATCCTATAGCAGATGGGCCGACCATTCAGGAGAGTAACGGTGTGGCTTTGGATAATGGGATGACGCTGAAGCACCTCTTAGAGCAACTCGAGGGAGTTAGAGCGAAGGTTGGTATCCCAATCATTCTAATGGGCTATATCAATCCAATCGTTCAGTATGGGATAGAAGCCTTTTGTAAGAAATGTGAGGAGGTAGGTATAGATGGACTGATTTTACCGGACTTACCGATGTTCGAATACCTTGAGGTATATAAGCCGATATTCGAAAAGCATGGTCTTCTGAATATCTTCCTGATCACCCCCCAGACATCGGATGCTCGTGTCAGAGAAATTGATGAGAATTCAAAAGGCTTTATTTACATGGTTTCATCCGCTAGTACTACAGGTGCTAAGACTGGGATTAGTCAGGATCAAGAGGCTTATTTCGCAAGGATAGAAGCCATGGACTTAAAGAATCCAACCTTGATCGGCTTTGGAATCTCCAATAAAGAAACATTTGATAAAGCATGTGAAAATGCCAATGGCGCCATTATTGGCAGCGCCTTTATAAAAGCCATTTCCCAAGAGGGAAACCTAAATGACAACATAAATGAATTTATTCAATCTGTAAAGGGTTGAAAGGCTTGGGCTCCAGGATTGATGTTTAGCCCATAACTGTAGAAAGATGATTATACAATTCGAACAAGAAATAGAAGAAGGCCAAAAAGAGGCTATCATCAATAGGGTCAAAGGACTCAAATATAAACCTACTGAAGTAAAAACTCAGAAAGGGGATTACCTGGTTGGTACCGGAAGCAAAGACTTTGATATCCGATCCATTGGATCAATGGATGGTATTAAAGACATCCATATTGTATCCGATGGCTTTAAACTTGTTTCTCGTAAATGGAAAGTAAACCCCACGGTTATCGATTTGGGAGATGGTATTGTGATTGAAGAAGGTGGTTTCCAAATTATGGCAGGTCCCTGTTCTATAGAAGGGGAGGATCAAATTCGCAAGACCATTGCCCATCTAAAGTCTCAAGGCATCTCCATTATGAGAGGAGGGGTTTATAAACCCAGAAGTTCGCCATATGCCTTCCGTGGCCTGGGAATTGACGGTTTGAAAGTATGGTACGAGTTGGCCAAAGAAGCGGGGATGAAAATCATAACCGAGGTGATGCAAGTCTCTCAGATTGCAGAAATGGATCCTTATGTAGATATCTATCAGGTAGGGGCCAGAAACACCCAGAACTTCAATCTTTTGGACGAATTAGGAAAAGCAACAGATAAACCTGTGATGATTAAGCGGGGTATTTCTGGGACCATTGATGAGCTTCTTTCTTCTGCAGAATATGTCTTCAGTGGAGGTAATGAGAGACTTTTGCTTTGTGAAAGAGGTATCAGAACCTATGAGAAAGCTACCAGAAACACCATGGATCTAAATGCCATAGCAGTGCTGAAGGAGAAGACCCACTTACCTGTAATTGCTGATCCGTCTCATGGTATTGGCATTAGGGCGCATGTAGAACCGATCGCCTTGGCGAGTATTATGGCTGGAGCTGATGGGGTGATCTTTGAATCACATGAAATTCCTGAAGAAGCCTATTCAGATGGTCAACAGACCTTGAATTTTGCTGAATCTAACCGATTGATCGATCGTATGCGCAAGACTTTTGAATTAAGAAAGAGCTTTTAGGTACCGTCATTGCGAAGGAACCTGATTGTCAAAAGACAGAGGGTGACCGTTGCAACCTCCTGAATTAATAGGGAGATTGCTTCACTGCGCTCGCAATGACATTAAGGCCTAAACCTTACTCTAATTTTCACTGTGGAACTGACAGGGGTCTTATTGACTCCTTCGGTTCTGGGGTTCCATTGAGGTCCTTCTTTTACCAGACGAATGGCTTCTTCATCACAACCATAACCCAGTCCTTTCACAATTTTGAAATTTGAGAGTTCGCCCGAGGCACTAACATTAAACTCTAGTGTGACTCTGCCCCGTACTTTCCGTGCTTTGGCAGTTTCAGGGTATCTAATATTATTGCGGAGGTAGCGGTTGAAGCTAGTATAGCCATTTGACGGCTTGGCTACTGAATAGGTGGGAAGAGCTTCTTCCTCATCTTGCGCTACACCAACTCCAGTTACTACCACCTCACCCAGAGAAGTAGCATCAGGGGCAAGCATAATAGTGAGGTCCTTATTAGAGTTTACTCGTATTTCTTGGCTTACATAGCCCAGGTACCTAAAAATCAGAGAGGAACCAGGTCTAATATTGTCCAGAGCAAATTCGCCATTAGCCGAGGTATTGGTTCCAGTAATAGTACCCTTTATTAATACCGGAACCTGGGGTAGTGGTAGTCCGTCATCAGCTCCGACTACTTTACCTTTAATAGACAGAAGTTCAGTAGAAGCTTCATTTTCCAAAGGGACAAAAGCTCTTTTTAACTGATTGGTATTCGCAGCACTTCTCAAGGTTTCACTTTCTAGTCGGTTTATATTCTGCTGTGAATTTGATGCAATTGCCTGTTTAATCGCACTATCAAGAGATTTGTCAAAGTTTCTCATAGGAAGTGTTATTTCCTTGGGCACTTCAGCCTTGAACAAAGTAATATCTGTCGTTTTTATTTGAGGAGCTAATATCTCGTTAGCAGTAGATTCGTTTTCGGGGACTTCCTTGATAACTTCATCAGGAGCAGCTGAAGACGTTGCATTGCTTGATTGTAGGTCAGCAGGTTCAGTTTCGGCCTTTTCGATTTCATCACTTTTTTCAACAGAAGAAGCTTGAGTGGAAGGTTCTGGTTGATCATTACGTGCTGTGCTGTCTACTGATGAAGGATTTTGTCCTTTAGATTGACTTAACTCATTTGTCGGTAACTTTTGATCATTCAATAAGTAAAACATGCTCACTGAGGTGACCAAAACCAATAGAACGGCAGCGGCTCGAGTATAGGTGTTCCAGAATGCACCTTTTTTAGACTTAGTCTTTTCATCCACAAGGGAAGTCAGTCTATGCAAATCATCGGACAGTTGACTCTGGTCTAGCATTTCAAGACCTTCCATACCTTCGCCATAGAGCGGGTTTTCCAGCATCAACACTTCTACCTGATGCATCTGCTCAGGCGTCAGCTTTCCGGCATGGTAAGCTTCTATGACCTCGGTAGTCAAATGATCAATATGTTTGTTCTTCTTGTCCACGGAGTTTTTCAATACATAACTTCAAATTCCTACGTCCATTCTGAAGATAGCTCTTGACTTTCTTCATATCATAACCAGTCTGGTCACAAACCTCTTGGTAACACTTTTTATCGAGGTAAAACAGCTTGATACACTGTTGCTGTTCTGTGTTTAGCTTATCTATACAGGTGCCTAACTTCTCGACATCATCATCAAGTGCCTCATCTTCAGGATGCTCGGCAATAGATAATTCCATAAATGCTGTTCCATTAAGTACTTGTGCTTTCTCGTTTTGGCTGGATTGTTTCCTCAGTAGCATCAAACATTCATTCTTCGTTAGCACGTGGAGCCAGCTTTTAAAATTGACTATCTCTTGATCTTCCAATCGCAATAAGAGCTTTTCAAATACCTGCATGGTCATATCCCTAGAAGCCTCTCTTTCTTTCAAATACTTAAGGCATACACCATAGACCAATGGCATATAGCGCTTGAAGAGCAAACCGACTAATTCCTTATCTCCATTTTGTTGATAAGCCGAAATGAGCTCCAGGTCGGTGAGTTGGTCGATATGTAGTGCCCTGTTTTTCAAGTTGGGTTTCTCATCGAAACCTAGCGTCATGCTGAATTCATTTCAGCATCTATTTAATAGAGACCCTGAAACAAGCCAGCCTGCTGCAGGCAGGTTCAGGGTGACGTTCGGATTAATGATTGTTCAAAATATTAGTTTTTTTCTCAACGATTTATGGAATCAAGTTCCATGCCGCATCATGCTAATAAAGAATTCAAAATCTAAATCATATAATCATGAAGCAGGTATTAATTATAATGATGACACTTTTCATCGGATTCCATAATCCAGTTGAAAAAAAATTTCAAAGAGTAATCACTGGCAAAGTTACAGGCGCTGACGATGGCTTGCCCTTGCCTCAGGTAACGGTCCTGTTAAAAGGTACTACATTGGGTACTTCTACCAAGGCAGATGGTACATATAGTATTAGCATACCTGATAAAGGTGGTGTCTTGGCTTTCAGGTTTCTCGGGTATGTTACACAGGAAATCAGGGTTGGACAATCGAATGTCTTAAATGTAATGCTAGCCCCTGACGCGGTATCTCTGAGTGAAGTTGTAGTCACTGGGGTTCAAAGTAATTCCAGAAGAAGTTGGAGACGGGCAAAACGCAGAGAGATGGCTATGGCTCCTATAGAATATGAAATGGATATGGGCACCATGCCTTCTCCTCATTACAATAAGTCTGTCTACATTGACAACTATCGTCCATCCAATGAATCTTACAAGAAGATTGATGAAAACGGTTTTAAGTCGCCCTGGAAGAATCCATACAGTACCCTATCAATTGATGTAGACGCGGCTTCCTACAGTAATGTGAGAAGATTTATCAATGCTGGACAGTTGCCGCCAAAAGACGCTGTCAAAATTGAGGAGATGATTAACTACTTCAATTATGACTACCAATCTCCTGGAGGCAAGCACCCCTTTGGTGTCGAACATGAGGTTTCTTTGGCGCCTTGGAATGAAGATCATCAACTGGTTCATGTAGGTGTTCAGGGAGAAAGAATTGAAATGGATAATCTTCCTGCCTCTAACATTGTCTTCCTGATTGATGTATCAGGGTCAATGGGTGATTACAATAAACTTCCTCTTTTGAAAAAGTCTTTCAAGCTTTTGATCAATGAGCTGAGACCACAAGATCGTGTAGCAATGGTTGTATACGCTGGAGCAGCAGGAGAGGTGTTGGCATCTACCCCGGGAAATGAGAAAAGAAAGATATTAAAGGCACTGAATAAGCTCAATGCTGGAGGTTCGACAGCAGGAGGTGCAGGCATAAAGCTGGCCTATAAGATCGCAAAAGAGAATTTCATAGAAGGGGGGAACAACCGAGTAATTCTGGCGACTGATGGAGATTTTAATGTAGGTGCTTCAAGTGATGATGACATGGAGGACTTGATTGAGAAGCAGAGAAAGAGCGGTGTATTTTTAACCGTACTCGGCTATGGCATGGGCAACTATAAGGATTCCAAAATGGAGGTGCTGGCTGATAAGGGTAATGGTAACCATGCTTATATCGATAACATTCTTGAGGCCAAAAAAGTACTGGTCAAGGAGTTTGGAGGAACGCTTTTTACTATTGCTAAGGATGTAAAGATTCAGGTAGAGTTTAATCCTGCTACTGTGCAGGCTTATCGTCTGATTGGTTATGAGAACAGAAGGTTAAATGATGAAGACTTTAATAATGATAAGAAAGATGCTGGCGAGCTAGGGTCTGGACATACCGTTACTGCGTTGTATGAGATAATTCCGGTTGGCATAGAAAGCAGCTTTAAACCATTAGATGATTTAAAGTACCGTCAGAAAAAGAAGATAGAGTTAAGTGGTAATGTCTCAGATCTAATGACCGTCAAACTAAGGTATAAGAAACCTGACCAAGACAGGTCTATCTATCTGGATACAGTGATTAAAAGAGAGGTAATTAAGATTGGAAATACTTCCAATAACTTCAGGTGGTCGGCAGCTGTGGCTGGTTTTGGAATGTTGTTGAGAGATTCTGATTATTCTAATGACCTCAAGTTTGATGATGTTATCCGATTGGCAAAAAGTTCTAAAGGAAAAGACGAAGAAGGCTATCGAGCCGAATTAATAAAACTGGTCGAAATGGCTGAATTGCTTGGAGAGGGGGAATAAAAAAGCACCTCCATTACTGGAGGTGCTCTTTAAAGTTCTTTAGATCAATCCTTAGTCTATGACTGTTCTTTTCAGTTGAATTTTCACTTCATGTGGTGCCGTTTGGTTACCACCGAAATACGGCCATAACCAGTAGTTTTCTCCTGAATCACAGTTGCTACTTCTTTGCATGGTCACAGATTGTAAACCTGTACCGGAATACTGATAAGTATCTCCAACAATTCTTATTGACAAGTCCACTTCTGTGTTTAGCGGAATAGCCCCCATAAGCTCGAAAGAAAGATTGCCTTCCAAGTAAGTATAAGCTAAAATCTGTAATTCATCGTTGAACCATCTCCATCCAATTCTGCCGCTTTCACTTTGATGATGTTGAGCACAATCTGAAAAACCAATGAGTTTATTAATATCAGCCTGATCAGATGCTACCGCTAAGGTATACTCGGCACTGTTATCAAAAATAGCTTTGATGTCTATTCCAGAGCCTGTAAAGGCTTCGCTTCTAATGATGGAATTATGCGAACCTGCAGGAATTGTGAATATTTCAAAACCAGTATCAGGATCAACATCAATGGAGTTGCTGCACGCGCAAAGTGTAAAAACGAATGCGCAGAAAGAGAGTTTTGCTGCCTTAATCATGTAAACGTAATGGTAGTGTCACCTCAAATGTAAGAATTTATAGATTAATTATGTTCCATACTGCTCTAGACAATACGTAGACGTAATGTTTCTGACAACACTTCGTCTATCATAATATCCGATTCAGTGCAACGAATTACTGATTGAGTGCATCCTTGTATGTGTGGATGTCTATTTTTATTAGTTTTACTAATGGGTAAGATATTGAATCAATGGAAAGAAGACACTTTTTAGGAGAGTTCGAAGAGACAGTACTACTAGTGGTGGCTACACAGCAAGGCAAGGCCTATGGCCTGTCTATCACCAATGTCATTGAAGAGGAACTTGGTAGGTCAGTCAATATGAGTTCGGTTCACACCGCATTATATAGGCTTGAAGAAAAAGGCTATGTGAAATCAGACTTAGGAGGTGCATCTGAAAAAAGAGGAGGAAGGCGTAAGCGAATCTTCGAGGTCACGTCTGCAGGCAAGTCTGCTTTGTTGGAGGCGAAAGAACATAGACAGTACCTCTGGTCTAAAATACCTGATTATGTATTTGGAGGAGGGCAATCATGAGTGAGTCCGAGGATAGAAAGCCACCCAGGCTGGCGGAAAGAATCTTTTACTGGTATTGTGATGATCCACTTCAGGAAGAAATAGCAGGAGATCTGCAGGAGTGTTTTCTGGATCACTGTGATAAGCATGGACTGTCTAGTGCCAAGAAGAAGTATTGGCTCAATGTTTTCAAGTTCGTGCGTTGGCATACCCTAAAACGAAGAAACTCAAAAAGATATTCTCAAAACAATTTAGCTATGGTCAGAAACAACTTTAAAGTCGCTTTTCGAAGTGCAAAGAAACACAAGACGTATTCGTTCATTAATCTCGCAGGTCTAGCGATCGGTTTAACCAGTTTCATACTGATTACCCTATATGTAAAGCATCAACTAAGTTTTGATGATTTTCATGAAAAAGGAGATCGGATTTTTAGAATTACCGAAGGAGGTGATGCCATTACTCCTAATATTATTGCGCCCTTACTTGCGCGTTCCTTTGAAGATGAAATTCAATATAGTGTAAGGGTATTCGAAATGGGTGGGGAGATTTTGCGTATTGATGATCAATCCTATACCGAACGGATATACTTTGCCGATAAGGACTTTTTCAATCTATTCACTTTTCCTCTGATTCAAGGGGCACCTGAAAAGGTTTTGGCGGCTCCGAATAGCATGGTGGTAAGTCAAAAAGCGGCTTTAAAGTATTTTGGCACCACTGATGTTGTGGGTAAAGCACTAGAACGGGAAGGTAAAGCCTATACGGTGACAGGCTTAATGACTGATGTGCCGGCAAACTCCTATCTGCAGTTCGACTTTATAGTGCCTTTTACCGATTTGGGTTGGACAGTACGAGAAACATGGAGCAACTGGAACTATCAAACCTTTGTTGGATTGGCACAAAATGTTGATCCTGCAAGCTTCGATAAGAAGATGTCTCTATTCATTGATGAAACAATGGAGGAAGCAGGTAGTACAAGAGATACAGGTCCTTATACACTTCAGGCCTTAAGTGATATCTACCTACAAAAGCGTTTTCATTTGGATTATGAAATGGAAAAGGTAGGAGATATAAAGTATGTGTATATATTCTCTGGTGTAGCACTTCTAATCCTGCTCATTGCCTGTATCAACTATGTAAATCTAGCAACCTCTCGTTCTATGGAGCGGGCTAAGGAAGTGGGTATAAGAAAAGTGGTAGGTGCTCATAGAAGTCAACTGAGAGGTCAGTTTCTTAGCGAGTCCTTTCTTTTTGTCCTTGTAGCCACTATTATATCCTATGGCCTGGCATATTGGGCTATTCCCGCATTCAATGAGCTTTCCGGAGAGACCATTTCAAAGCTTGAGATGGTGTCATGGCCTTTTTTACTGTCTCTGTTGGGTTTGTCAGTGGTTATTGCTCTGTTGTCAGGGTTCTACCCAGCCATCATGTTGTCAACCTTTAAGCCTGTTTCGGTTCTAAAAGGCAAGTTTTCCGCTTCGGCAAGTGGAAATAGGCTTCGCAAGTTGTTGGTAGTCTTTCAGTTTGCTATTTCAGCCTTTTTAGTGGTAGCCACACTTGTGGTAAAAAAGCAATTGAATTTTATTCAATCCAAAAATGTGGGTTTTGATCGAGAGCAAGTTGTTTATTTTGGATTGGATGGTGATGCCAAGAAGAACTTCGATGTGCTCAAGAATAAACTTCTTAGTAATCCAAATATTGAAATTGTTAGTAATGCCTCAAACACACCATCAAGTGTCGGTTCCGCCCATGGAGTTCAAACTGGAGATACCGAAGAGGATTGGGAACTCATTTACTTTCTCACGGCTGAAGAGGACTATATGGATTTAGTGGGTCTGGAACTACTAGCGGGTCGCGGTCTGGATGAGAGGTCTGTAATGTTTAGAGAACTAGATTCCACCAGCAAGAAACCATCTTATATTATTAATGAAACTACCGCCAGACTCTTCAATTGGAGTCCAGAAGAGGCCGTGGGCAAGAACATTGTAATCAGTGGTTATGAAGCGCCAGTGCAAGGAGTGGTTAAGGATTTTCACTTTAAGTCAATGGAGCAAAGCATAGAACCATTTGTTATTATGGCCGACCCTTTCCGAAACAACCTTGGTTTTGCAAAAATCGGCACAAGTGATATTGCAGGTACCTTGTCATTTATCGAATCTACTTTGCAAGAGTTGGCGCCTAAGCTACCTTTCGAGTATACCTTTTTGGATGATCAATTCGAAAGAATGTACCGTTTCGAAAGCCGATTAGGCACAGTGTTTTTTACTTTCTCTTCCATCGCGATCGCGATCGCCTGCCTTGGGATGTTTGGACTCATTTCTTTTATGGCTATTAGTAGATCCAAAGAGATGGGGGTTAGAAAAGTCTTGGGGGCTTCGGTAACCAGAATCGTTATTCTCTTATCGGCTGACTTCATGAAACTAGTGGGCGTTTCACTCCTTATTGCCTTGCCAATAGCATACTATTTCATGAGAGATTGGTTGAATAATTATGCCTATAAAGTCGACCTGGGCATGGACGTAGGCTTAATAACTGTCATGTTCGCTTTATTGATTACGGGGCTCACTATTTCTTATCAAGCCATTAGAGCGGCATTGGTAAACCCAGCAAGGGTGTTAAGAAATGAATGAGCTGAGTAAAAAATTAGATTCAGCATTTGGATAAATTGAAATGGGTATTACCTTTGGCTCAATGTTGAAAAACAAAGCATATCACTACCACTATTATCACAACACAGCGTTGAGGATCGGTAGATATATGTAATCAGAAAAGAAAAAATAAACTGAAAATATAAGACCCGGTTCCAAAAGAGCCGGGTTTTTTTATGACCGGGCCTTTGATTTGAACCAATTGTAAAAACAAAGCATTACAACCCGTAGCAATGAAACAGAATTACGACAATTACACAGCAGAAGATCAAAAAGTATGGAATATACTCTTCGATCGCCAATTCCCAGCTTTACCCAAGGCTGCAACAAAGGAGTTCTTAATAGGCCTGGATAAAGTAAACTTTAATGGTAACGCCATTCCTAACTTTGAGGAAACCAACAAATTGTTGCGTGACCTTACCGGTTGGGAGATATATGCTGTGCCTGGTATCGTAGAAGATGGGCTTTTCTTCGATCTTATGGCCAATAAAAAGTTCCCAGCCACCACGTGGGTGCGTAAAATGAGCGAGCTGGATTACCTGGAAGAGCCAGATATGTTCCATGATGTATTTGCACACATTCCACTGTTGGCTAACCAGTCGTTTGTTGACTTTTTACAGGCGATCAGCAAGTTTGGTCAAGAATGGATAGATGATGAATGGGCAATTCATCTTTTGTCCAGAATTTATTGGTTTACGATTGAATTCGGCCTGATTCGAGAAGAAGGAGAATTGAAAATCTACGGAGCAGGAATTCTATCGTCATCCGGAGAAACAAAGTTTTCTCTTTCAGAAGAGCCTAACCACTTTGAGTATGATGTAGACACTATTCTTGATACGCCTTATAGAAAGGACAATATGCAAGAGAACTATTTCATCATTGACTCATACGAGCAGTTGTATGAATCTCTGCCAGAGATTAAGTCCAAGATAGAAGAGCGTTTAAAAGCGAAAGAAGCGACCGTTTAAACACTTTGTGAAACAGTGAGTTTTTTAGAGCTATGAGCGTAGTCATTGTAAACTACAATGCCGGTAATGTGCAGTCTGTCACCCATGCTTTGAATAGGCTGGGGGTGGAGCCTATACTTTCCGCTGACAAGGAGGTCATTCGGTCTGCGGACAAAGTTATTTTCCCAGGAGTTGGTGAGGCAAGTACCGCTATGCGGTTTCTTAGAGAGAAGGGCTTAGATACAGTGATCAAGGATTTGAAGCAGCCCGTGTTTGGTGTCTGTCTTGGCCTGCAGTTACTTTGTTCGCATACAGAGGAGAATGACACAGCATGTCTTGGAGTTTTTGATATAGAGGTAAAAAAGTTCGAGCCTACGTTGAAGGTCCCACAGATGGGATGGAACACGCTTACAAAAATGAATTCTCCACTGTTTAATGGACTACCAAATGAGCCGTACGTCTATTTTGTACATAGCTACTATGCGGCATTGAGCGATGCAACCATAGCTGTGACGGATTATATCAATCCTTTTTCTGCGGCCTTACACAAGGATAATTTCTATGCTTTGCAGGCGCACCCGGAAAAGAGCGGTAAGGTTGGGGAGAAGATTTTGGAGAATTTTTTGAAATTATGAAATGCACGTCATGGCGAGGGCGAAGAACGCGGCAATCTCATAATCGATTAGGGGATGCTTGTTTTGATGACTCCAGCATGAAAATTGAATTAGTATGAAAATTATTCCCGCAATAGATGTTATCGAAGGAAAAGCCGTGCGTCTTACTCAAGGTGATTACAATCAAAAGACGGAGTATAATGACGATCCTTTAGCGGTAGCACAGGCTTTTGAGTCTGTCGGAATTGACCGACTTCATGTCGTTGATTTGGAAGGAGCTAAAGCAAGTAAACCAATTAATTTGAACGTTTTGGAAGTCCTTAGTAAGGGTACTGGGCTGAAAATCGACTTTGGAGGAGGTGTCAAATCCAATAATTCAATTGAAGAAGTTTTAAAAGCAGGTGCGCATCAAGTAACTGCAGGAAGTATTGCAGTCAAAGACAAATCTCTTGTCAAGGAATGGATTGCTAAATATGGTGCTGATACCATCATATTAGGCGCTGATGTTCAGGATGAGAAGATTGCTATCAATGGATGGCAAGAGGACTCGGGTCTTGACCTTCTTGAGTTTTTGACTGATTATGTCAAACTAGGGATCACCTATTGTATTTGTACCGATGTCAGTAAGGATGGTTTACTGCAAGGTCCCTCATTTGATCTTTATGATAAGATTATGAAGGCCTTTCCTGATCTTAAACTGATTGCAAGCGGTGGAGTATCTTCTATGGAAGATCTAAAGCGTTTGGAGAAAATGGGTATTTACGGAACAATAGTGGGGAAAGCTTATTATGAAGGGCACATGAGTCTTGAAGAGCTCGCCTCATTTGAATAGTTATGTTAACAAAGAGAATTATACCCTGCTTAGATATTAAAGACGGTCGTACGGTTAAGGGCGTCAATTTTGTGGGACTCAGAGATGCCGGAGATCCGGTGGAGCTTGCTGCTCGTTATGCTGAAGAAGGTGCCGATGAATTGGTCTTTTTAGACATTACGGCAACAGTGGAGAAGCGCAAGACCCTAGTTGAGCTTGTGCGAAAAGTAGCTGCCCAGATTAATATTCCCTTTACCGTTGGCGGAGGAATAAGTTCAATTGAGGACGTATCAGCATTGCTGAATGCTGGAGCCGATAAGATTTCCATTAATTCATCTGCTGTTAAGCGCCCGGAATTGATTAATGAATTGGCATTGGAATTTGGGAGTCAATGCGTTGTGGTGGCCATTGATACCCGATATGTCGAGGGAGAACACATTGTACACGTACATGGAGGGAGAACACCTACGGAGCTTAGAACAATGAGCTGGGCAAAGGAAGTTACAGAACGAGGAGCTGGCGAGATCTTATTGACTTCGATGGATCATGATGGCACCAAAGCTGGTTTTGCCGATGCACTCATTTGTGAGATTTCGCAAATGCTATCGATACCCGTTATTGCATCTGGAGGTGCGGGTAGCATGGAACATTTTGTAGACACCTTTACCACTGGAGAGGCTGATGCGGCATTGGCGGCAAGCATCTTCCATTTTAAGGAAGTTTCAGTGCCAGAATTAAAAGAATTTTTGTCTAAAAAGGGCATCCCCGTAAGACTAACACAATGAGAAAATTCGAATCATTAGACCAAGTAACATTTGATAAAAGTACTGGGCTTGTACCTGCAATAATTCAGGATGCTCAGACTAGTAAAGTACTGATGTTAGGCTATATGAATGAGGCCTCAATTGAGCGAACTTTGAGTACCCAAAAAGTTACTTTTTTCAGTCGCTCGAAGCAGCGATTATGGACAAAAGGGGAAACCTCAAAGAACTACTTAAATCTGGTAAGTATCTCCGTAGATTGTGATCAAGATGCTCTGCTTATAAAAGTGAATCCTGAAGGTCCCACTTGTCATAAAGGAGATGATACTTGCTGGAATGAAGATAATAAAACTGGTGCGTCATTTCTTGACTACCTCAGTGATGTAATTAGAGAACGAAAGACTCAGTCACCGGAAAATTCTTACACTGCACGGATGTTTGAAAAAGGAATCAACAAGCTTGCGCAGAAGGTGGGCGAGGAGGCTGTTGAGTTGGTGATAGAAGCGAAAGATGACAATGCTGAGCTCTTTAAAAATGAAGCAGCTGACCTCATTTTTCATTTTCTAATGCTCCTTGAGGCCAAGAATTTCACATTAGAGGATATAATTAAAATTCTTAAAGAAAGACATAAATAGCAATATGTTAAATAATTGATTATAAATTTATTAAGATTAATTTTTAGATTAATCTAAAAATAGATTATTGAATTTTAGAGGTGTGAATTGAGTCTTTTCGAAGCTTTTAAGTTACTTTCCTAAAAACTCAATTATTGAATATGAGAACATCAGTTCTAGTTTCCCTTTTGGTCTTTTTGTCTATGTCTGTCTTTGCCCAAAACGCAGATTTTTCTTCGCCTGATATTATAACTGACCGACCTACCCAGACCACCTCCCCGTACATAGTTCCGTTGAAAGCCTTCCAAATTGAGACGGGTTTTTATCAGCAGTCTACAAGTGTGTTTACCCCAAATGGCCTTGGTGCCTCAGAAGTAGATTTTCAAAATATTGTTTACAATAGTCTGCTGCTGCGATACGGTTTGTCAAGTAAGTTAGAACTCCGGCTTAACCAAGAAATTGGGCGTTCAAGATTGCGTCTTGATAACCAAACTTTGGAGCAGTCTGATGTGTCTTTTGGTCCGACCACAATAGGGGTAAAATACTGCGTAGTTCGGGAGAATGGATGGCGCCCAGAAATTGCTTTAACAGGCCACGTTGGTGGGGAGATCTTGTCGAGTAGAGGTGGGGCCACGGGGGATGTCAGAGCGAACTTTCAACACAACGTTTCTGAGAAGTTCAATGTGAGTTATAATATAGGTGCATTGTTTTTTGAGGGTGGTGATACGATTACGCTGTGGACATTGAATTTGGGTTACGTTATTACCCCCAGACTTTCAGCATTTTTTGAAGGCTATGGTTTTAGCCAGAGCTTCTCCTCACAGCAAAGTATTGACTTCGGTCTTACCTATTTATGGAGCTCCAGTTTTCAACTCGATTTCTATGGCGGTGTGGGTGTTTCAGATTTTGCACCGGACTCTTTATTTGGCTTTGGCTTAAGTAAACGATTATCAAAAAACTGAACCTATATTTGGGCATGATAAAACAGGCTTCTCAGCAGATTATGATGGTAAGACCGAAACATTTCGGTTTTGACCAATCTACAGCTTCGTCAAACTCTTTTCAGAATGAAGATGGGGCAGATGCTATTGATGAAATCAGTCAGAAAGCTATTGTAGAGTTTGATAATGCCGTATCAACGTTGCGAGATAATGGGGTATATGTACATGTGATAGAAGATACTGACGCTCCTGTTAAACCCAATGCAGTATTTCCCAATAATTGGGTCTCTTTCCATGGAGATAAGGTTTTACTCTATCCAATGTTAGCAGAGAACAGGAGATGGGAGCGAAGATCGGAGGTATTGGAGCAGCTAGCGAATAATGGGGTTTCTTTAGGAGAAGTCATTGATTTATCGGGTTTCGAAAGTGAGAATAAGTTTCTGGAAAGTACTGGCAGTATGGTGCTGGATTATGAGAATGAGTTGGCCTATGCTTGCGTCTCCTCCAGAACCGATATGGATGTCATTGAAGAATTCTGTAAAGTAACAGGCTTTGACGCTTTCACATTTGATTCCTTTGATAAGGATGGTCTGTCTGTTTATCATACCAATGTGATTATGTGCATCGGAAGCGGATATGCGGTTATCTGTCTGGAATCTATCCCTAAAGAGCAACAGAACACTGTTGTTGAAGCGCTTGAAACGACTGGGCATGAGATAATTCCACTCTCAATGGATCAGATGTATGCTTTTGCAGGCAATATGCTTGAAGTGTTGAATAGCGAAGGGGATTCAATGCTTGTAATGTCTTCCACAGCCTTCAAGAGTCTTTCCGAAAGTCAGATTGCAACCATAGAGAACTACTCCAAGATATTGTCAGTAGATATACCTACTATAGAAAAGTATGGTGGAGGAAGCGTACGTTGTATGATGTGTAGAGTAGTCTAGTCGCCTAGGTGATCTTGGCATTCATCAATTCCTGCTTCAATTCCCAGTTGAGTATAGTGCCTTTTTGCTTTCACCCAGTGGTTTTTTGCTTGTGATTTTTTGCCCAATCCTTCTAAGACTAAGGCGTACATTCTATGTGTGTTCGCCTTTTCGAGACTATTAACGTAATGTTCTTCTTCCACATGGTCCACTACCTGAACTAGACATTTTTGAGCACATTCCAATTCTTTTAACTGATAGTAAAGGTCTCCAATATGCCTTAGAGTGTGCATTTGCCTGTCTAAATCCTCTATATCAATGTAGATTCTCTCAATGTCCTTATAGTAGGCCAGTGACTTCCTTAAGTCCCCCGTGTCACTATATAACTGGGCAAACAATTTCAGAAATAGTGCTTTTTCTGCAGGGATCTTGGACTTTTCCAGATACTCTTGGGCAATACGTAATACCTCATCCGAATTGCCTTGATTTCTTAAAGCCCAGGCTTCATTGAATTTGACTTGCAGTTCGGATGAGGTCATTGCTTGATATATTTTATTTAGTACTTAGCTGGCGTACCCGCCGGAGGAATTGAATTTTTGATGAAGATACGAATGTCTTCATTGGCATTTTTCAGGTCTTCTGCTCTCAAGTACATCATATGACCACTTCTATAACCCTTAAAGCTCATGCGGTCCTTCAACTTACCACTTGGGTCCATATGCCACATATTGTACTTGGCATTGAAATATGTGGTTGCCCCATCATAGTAACCACTTTGGGTCATGACATGCAAATACGGATTCATGGCCATGGCTTGTCTAAGATTTTCTCCAGTATTATCACCACTTCTATCCCAAGGACTGACCGGACCGAACATATTGTATTTGATATCGGTCTTGTAGTTCAAAAAATTCTGAAAGTATCCGTTGATGGCTGGCGTAAAGGAGTGTAGCCATGAAGTAAGCTCAGAGTTGAAATCAGGGCTCATGCCAGCGTCCATTCGATCTAGGCCCTTGTATCTTGAATCTAATCGACCTACTGTATGCCCCTCATCTCTTAACAACTCTTTCCAGAAGAAGCCTGTTGGGACGTCCAAGTTGTGTTGGCGAATTACCTCTTCATTGAGTCCAGAATATCTTGAGAACATCTTTACAGCTTCTTGTTTTTCAGCATCTGTTGCCCAAGCGCCTTTCGCCAAAGTTGGCAACAGTTCGTTCATCGTATAATTCTCCGCCTCTTCAAGGACCTCTAGTAAATCTTTGCGCTGAAGATCACCAGGCAACTGCTTATGGTACCATGCAGCAGCGGCATAGTACGGCAATCGGTTGGCTCGATTTACGGGCCCATCTCTGTCGATGCCCAATCCAGTAGGGGAAACCAGAATTACTCCGTTTAAGTACATCCAGTGACTGTTTTGAAGTCTATAAGACAAACCTGATACTCTGGTCGTACCATAGCTTTCACCAATTAAGAACTTAGGAGAGTTCCATCTGTCTGTTCGTGTAACGAAGGTGTTTATCCATTCTGCGAGATAGCTAATGTCCTGATTTACCCCGAAGAACTGACTTCTTTTAGCCTTTGGGTCAACGATTCGGGAATAACCAGTATTTACAGGGTTAACAAAGACAATATCAGCAACATCGAGAATAGAGTGTGGGTTGTCCTTTACACCGTAAGGCTGAATGGGGTAACCTTCATCGTCAATTTTTAGAATTTTTGGTCCGGTATAGGCCAGGTGCATCCAAACAGAGGCGGATCCAGGACCACCATTAAATGAAATTACCAGCGGACGAGTATCCTTGTCCTTGACATCAGTTCTTTGGTAGAAGGTAAAGAACAGCGTGGCTATGGGATCACCATCATTGTCCCAAACGGGTTGCGTACCAACAGTCGCTGAATAGGGGACCTTCTTTCCTTTAATGGTCACTTCGTGGTTGGTCACCACGGTAGACTCTACATCAATTTTACGGCTTTGTCCAAATGTTATTAAGGAACAGGTGCTTAATAAAAGCACTAGGACCTGGGTTCTTGTTTTCATGACGCTGTTTTCGTTAAATCAGTTATTAGTCTTGTATTGTAAATCGGTTTTCCTTTTTCATACCTCTATTCAGTCTGGGTATGGTTCTTTTCAGGACATTATCTCGCTCAAGCGCAAGTTTCGGTATCATAGATTGATAGTAGGCATATTGTGCTTTCTGATCTCCACTCCAGGGGCCAATCCAGCTTGAAACACCAAAATAAAGAGATCTGGTACGGCTCATTAACTCGCCATACTTTCGATTTATTTCCTTGATCTGAGCCGCTGCATTTTCATTATAGCTGACGTTTTCTTTGTCGAGCTTATTCAAATGCCATTGCATTTTTTGAGCACCATGCATTTCGTCAATGATTTGCTCGTACAAGGCGCCAATTTCAAAGAGAGAAACGGTCCAGGCTTTTCTAACATTGATATCTACTTTGAGCCTTGGATCGTCACTAACCTTGAATTGCTGTTCATACTTTTTACCATTGACCTCTAGCCTGGCTACATAAATTCCAGGGTCAACTCCTGGGCCAAAGAGACCAAAGCCTCTTCTTCCTCTTCGATTAGAAGACGGATCCGTGTTAGTTGGTTTGAAAGCTTTGTGCTGGAAGTTCCAGTAGATGCGCTGAATCCCCTTCTTTCCTGAAGGATTCAACTCGTTGATGAGGTTTCCTTCCAAATCAAAGATGGACAGTTTGATATCATTTCTAGATACGGTGTCCCTCAAATAAATATCCATGGAAGCTCCTCTACGCGGGTTCTCTCCTCTGTAGTACATATCTCCTGTATGGGCACCACCAATATTATAGTTGATCATTTTGGCCTCAGGAATACTGAAGAGTGCGGCTTCTTGACCCATAACATCACTCAGTTCCTGAATGGCACTAAGGTTATCGAGAATCCAAACGCCACGCCCATGGGTCGCTAACACAAGGTCATTATCGCGCGGATGAACCACTAGATCATTGAATGGTAGTGTTGGCATATTACTTTTTAATTCTATCCAGTTAGTACCGCCATTGATGGAGATAAATAGACCTAACTCTGTACCGAGATATAAGACATTTGGGTTTTTAGGATCTTCTCTCAGCGTTCTGGCCACTCGATCCTTCGGTAAATCGCCTGCAACGGATGTCCAGCTTTGTCCAAAATCAGAGGTTTTGTAAACGTAATTTGTAAAGTCATCATTGCGGTAATTGTTGATCGCTACATATGCCGTACCCGCATCATGCCATGAAGTTTCAATTGTGTTGACCCAGGTTTCTTTTGGCAATCCTGTGAGTCTTGAGGTTACATCAGTCCAGGTTTTTCCATCGTCAGATGAAATTTGTACTAATCCATCATCAGTACCGACATAAAGCATTCCTTGCTTGTGCTTGGATTCTGCTACCGCAGTGAGCGTTGGGTAGTAAGGGATTCCATCATCCAAAGAATGCGTACTAGTGTCAGCCCTTTGCCCCATAATGGTCAACTCTCTACGATTGACACGGGTGGTCAAGTTTCCAAGAGATTTCCAGGTGGCGCCACCATCAGAGCTCTTCCAAAGCTGCTCTGTTCCGGCATATATGGTATTGGGGTCGTGGTAGGAGAGGAAGAAAGGGCCATCCCAGTTAGCTGGTTCCATTGCATTACCCAGTTCCGGCTCTTCGGTTCCTGGTCCCCATGAAGTCCAGTTTCTACGCGCTCCGATTCTTCCTTGTGGGTCACCGGGCCTAATGGATTGTCGCTGACCATTCTTCATATTAAGCCTAGATAGGCCTAAATATTGAGATTCAGTATAGACAATATCTGGGTCAGTATGGTGAGGTAGATTCAAAAAGCCATCACCACCTCCCAGCTTTTTCCAGTCTTCGTTCAGAATACCCGCACTTCGGTAAGTCTGGCTTGGTCCAACCCAACTTCCATTGTCTTGAAGACCACCATACACATTGTAAGGCTCTGCCATATCTACTGCAACTCGGTAATACTGACTCACAGGTAAATTGCTAACAAGTAGCCAATTAACACCTCTGTCATAAGAGATGCCAATGCCGCCATCATCGCCTTTCATAACATGTCTGGAGTCTTTAGGGTTGACCCAGAAAATCCTGTCATCTCCATGGAGCGACTGACGTGCTGGTCTAAAGGTTCTACCACTATCGCTGGAATAGCTGTACTGGTTCATCATATAAATTCGAGAAGCATCACTTGGGTCGACTAATGGTTGACTTGCATACATGGGTCTAGGATTCCAATTACTCATAAACTCCCAAGTTTCTCCTTTGTCCAACGAGCGATAGAACCCAGCTCTTCTTTCATTATATGCCGTAGAAGCGTTGTATTGAAAGCCTTGTTCTACCGATGCGTAAATGAGGTTTGGGTCCTTTCTATAAATCGTAATACCAATTCGGCCAAATTCCCCCTCGGGTAGGCCAACTCTTAATTCCTTCCATGTTTTCCCTCCATCTGTAGATTTATGCAATCCACTACCAGGTCCACCTCCATGAAAGCCAAAGGGTTTTCTTCTGCGTTGATAGGTTGCCGCATAAACTATTTGTGGGTTCTCTGGGTCGAGTGCCACGTCTACAACTCCGGTATCATCATCCACATAGATGATTCTGTCCCAAGTCTTACCGCCATCAGTGGTTTTGTAGAGACCTCTTTCGTTATTGGCACCCCAAAGGTGACCCATAGCAGCAACATAAACTGTATTAGTATCTGTTGGATGAAGGGCAATTCTGCCTACATGGTGTGAGTCTTTTAGACCCACATTGGTCCATGATTTACCCCCATTAGAAGACTTATAAATACCATCTCCCCATCCAGAACTCTGGCGGTTAGCACGTTCTCCTGTGCCCACCCATACATGGTTTGGGTGGGCTTGATGCACGGCAATGGCGCCAATAGAATGAGTGGCTTCTTTTTCGAAGACAGGTTTGAAATTGACACCGTTATTGGTCGTCTTCCAAACACCACCGGTGGCCGTTGCCACATAGAAAGTGAAAGGATCACTTTCCACTACAGCCAAGTCAACGACTCTACCACTCATAGTGGCAGGGCCAATATTTCTGATTCTTAGACCATTGAAGGTTCCTGAAGTAATGTTTTGGGCGAAAGCCAGCGGAGCGCATAAGACCATCGCGCATAGAAAGGATAGTGATTTTCTAAGCATTATGATTCGGTTGAATTAAGTCCTCAATTTAATGATCAGACTTGAAGGTGGTATCAATTTTTTTAAGAGTGGTAAGCGATATACCAAGTTGAAATTATGAATGTTTTATTGTGAACTGTTTCCCCGATAGGTACTAATGGCTTTTGGTAATCTTTTCGAGGATTGTGCCAAAGCTTTTTCTAATTGTGGCCGTACTACTGGCATAGTGATTGGCGATCAGGACAAAGATCAACGTTCGGCCACTTTCAGTTTTAACATAGCCTGCCAAGCTGTGGTTATTGCTCAGCGTTCCTGTTTTTGCATACACATTGGGGGTATACCAACCTTCTAGAGTGCCGGATCTTTGACCTTGCGGTAGTAACTCAGTCATTTTATTCACATCAAAGTTTTTGAGTAAGTCCCTGATTTCATTAGGCTTGAACATGTTGTATCGAGAGAGCCCTGAACCATCGCGCCACACCAACTGTTGATCTGGATCGAAAGACTTGATAGCACCTTCTATACTCAAAGTATCACCCATCAGACCACTTGTCATCATCAAGATTTGCTCTGCAAAGAGGTTGTCGCTAGGCTGAAGCATCCATTTATAAAGGCTATCAGAAGGAGCTCCATTGAGGGTCTCGAATTGATCAGGGCGTTTAAAGTTGTCGATTGACTGAATTTTCTTGTTTGAGGCTTTACCTAGTAAATCGAGAAAGAGCTGATCTGAATATCGAAAAGGACGAATCAAGGTATCAATTGTGATCGAACCTCCATCCTGAAGTGCCTTGTATTGAATTTCGAATTCGTTCCAGAACTCATCTCGTGATACCCTTGCCCTTGTACCCGAGGAGTCACTTTCGGTGAATCGCAGTCCTGTATGAGTTGGTGTGGCAGAGAAAATTTTGTTTTCACTATCCATAATCACTTGAATACTATTGCCATAGATTGGAAATAGGGATTTTTCGGCTCCATAATAACCTGAAAAGTCATCCCATCCCCAACCCGGGCCAAAGCGCTCGTCTTTAATGGGCCGAGGCCAATAAAAGAGGCTCTGATCACTTTCCTTTAAGAAGTTAATTACCATTGAGTCTGGCTGATCAGGGTGCAATGTTAATGGGTAACCTGTGCTCCAGAAAATAAGGGAGTCACCTTTAATCACATATTCAAGTGCTGGCAGTATATCGGGTAAATACCTCTTGCCAGCTTCGTAGGTGAATAGTTTGGTTACCGATGCTGGCGTCATGTATTGATCGGCATATTGCTCGGCTATCACTTTGTCCTTTACCGGATCATAAAGTGTAAAGCCGATAAATGCATTTTCGAATCCAGGAAGTTCCTTAAGGTCTTTTAAAATCTTCTTTTTAGGATAACGTTGAGCTATGCCCGAATGCGCAATCAGACACAAGAGAATAATACCAATGACTAGACCTCGATTCATTAAAAACACCTTTAAAAGGTAATTCAGGGACTGCTAAAGCAATCCCTGTGCTATCATGGCATCGGCCACTTTTGTAAATCCTGCAATGTTGGCTCCACTCATATAATCATTGTTGGAATTATACGTCTGAGCTGCATGGAGGCAATTGTCATGAATGTTCTTCATGATCACCTGAAGCCTTCTATCCACTTCTTCACTTGTCCAATGTGAGCCGGAATAGTTCTGAACCATTTCAAGTCCAGAAGTGGCTACACCGCCAGCGTTGGAAGCTTTACCCGGAGCGTACATTACACCATTGTCTCTTAAAATGTTAATGGCTTCGGGAGTACATGGCATGTTGGCTCCCTCGGCTACAAGTTTTACATTGGCCTGAACCAAATTGTTAGCGTCCTGAGCATTCAATTCATTTTGCGTTGCGCAAGGAAATGCACAGTCTGCCCTGTGTGCCCAAATTGGGTTATGATCTTCAGACCTGTCAACAGGGAAGAAGGTAGCTGAGGCGTATTGATCGGCATACTCAGAAATTCTTCCTCTTCGCTCATTTTTAAGCGCTTTGATATACTCAAGTTTCTTTGAATCAATTCCCGCTTCGTCAAGTACATATCCTGATGAATCTGAGGCAGTAATCACTTTTCCACCAAGTTCCAAAATCTTTTCTATGGCATATTGAGCCACATTTCCTGATCCTGAAACGCTACATGTTTTTCCCTCTAGAGAATCTCCTATGTTCTGAAGCATGTATTGAGAGAAATAGATTAGTCCATAGCCCGTGGCTTCGGGCCTGATTAAACTACCTCCCCATTTTACACCTTTGCCTGTAAGCACTCCAGAAAACTGGTTTTCAATTTTTCTGTACATGCCATACATGTAGCCAATCTCTCGGCCACCAACGCCTATATCACCAGCAGGGATATCTATTCTGTGTCCAATGTGCTTCGAAAGTTCCAACATGAAGTTTTGGCAGAAACGCATGACCTCTCCGTCAGACTTCCCTTTCGGGTCGAAATTAGATCCACCTTTTCCTCCTCCAAGGGGAAGGCTGGTAAGTGCATTTTTAAATATCTGTTCGAAACCTAAAAACTTAAGAATACTTTGATTTACCGAAGGGTGAAACCTGAGTCCGCCTTTGTAAGGGCCAATGGCACTGTTCATTTGCACCCTATAGCCTCGGTTTACCTGAGGAACACCGTTGTCATCCATCCAGGTCACTCTAAAGCTGACTATCCTTTCAGGTTCAACAATACGTTCCAGTACTTGATTAGATCTGTACTCCTTATGTTTTTCGATTACTGGAAGTACACTTTCATATACTTCATAAACGGCTTGATGAAACTCTGATTCACCCGGGCTGTTCTTTTTCAAACGGTTCATAAAAGAGTCCTCCAATACTCTTTGAACCTGTCCATTTTCCATTTCCATTGATAGTTATTACTGTATGCAACTGAGGGCTTAGATTGAGCCTCATATGGTGGATGAATGTAGTGATTTTTTATATAAAAGTGCCTAGACCAACCCTTTGGATAATGGTTTTATCATTAGAGGTGATATCAAATCTCAATCATAATAAACAGTCATTTCATCCAACCTCTTGCGCCTGTTATTGGGCACATAAACTTCCTTTGCTTCATAGCCTACCGGTAGTAGTAAGAAGGCTCTTTCATTATCGGGTCTATTCAAAATCTGCTGTAAGAAATTCATTGGGCTCGGAGTGTGAGTCAGTGTAACAAGGCCTGCATCATGAATAGCGGTGATAAGCATGCCAGCTGCCAGGCCGACAGACTCATTTACATAGTAATTCTGCCTTTTTTTGCCATCAGACTCATACTCAAAAGGTCTTTTGAAAACAATGATCAGGTATGGGGCAATTTCGAGAAATGGCTTTTCCCAATCTGTGCCCATAGGTTTCAGGTCATCTAGCCATTCATCGCTCATACGCTTGGTATAACTCTCATACTCTTCCTTTTCAGCTGCTTCACGAATTTCAGATTTTATTTCAGGGTTGCTTACCACACAAAAAGTCCAGGGTTGTTTATGTGCACCAGAAGGAGCAGTAGAGGCAGAGCGTAGGATGTTGTCAATTACTTCTTTGGGTACTGGCTTATCTGAAAAGTCTCTAACTGATCGCCTGGATTCCATCCATTCGAAGAATCTTTGGCTCCGTGCTATCATTTCTTCTTGAGAGTAACGGACATGACTGTACCTGATATGTTCAAAGCCCTTAATAAGCTTGATGTCTTGCTTTTCTTCCATGGTCATTTCTTGATATACGAATTTAGAGATTCTTATCTAAGAAGATTTGACAGGGATAGCGAATGATCAATTAAGAATGTAATCTTCCAATGTGAGGTCAAGTTTTGCAATACCCAATACCCAATACCCAATAAAAAAAGAACCCCAGCCGCGTAACAGCCAGGGCACGATTTGGATGTATAAAATCCCACAAGTGGGACACCTTTAAGACGATGTCAATTCTAGGATGTTCCCCTCAACCTTAATTTTTTAGTCTTTTATTGTACTAGATGATTCGCTTTTTCATTTTTTCCAGTCCTCCAAGGACAAAAATCACAAATGCAAGCCCTAAACTTCTGTATACGAATTCCATATTACCCCAGATCTGAAATTCGGGATCTCTGAGGTTTCCTAAACCTAAAATTTGATAACCATATGGGTGATAAGGGGCATATTTCCATCCTTGTGATAGAATCATAAAGGAAATGAAGCCTCCTATACCAATACCCAATGGTAATATTAGGTTTTTCCATCGCTGACTCATCCAGAACTGAATTGAAGCATAGCCCATGGTCATTAGAAACACCTTAAAAGGCAATGAAAAGAAAAGACTTTTGTCAAAAGCCTGATCGAATCCCAAATCAGGTTTAAGCGCACCCACAATTTGGCCAACCAGGACAGAGAAAATACCGAAGAGCATAAGGCTCATAAAGATCATCACTATGAAGACTTTTACTTTTGAAAAGTACACTACACTTCTAGAAAGCGGTTGAGTATAGATCAACTTCCAGGTATTAGAATTGTGTTCAATACTGTTGACAAATAGCGCAACAATCATCACAAAAAATGGAAATAAGAAATTCCCTGGGTCAATACTAAACTGAAGTAGCATTTGCCATGGATTTCCACCATTGGCCATTACCTGCTCACCACGAGTTAAGAATATGATTAGATTAATTACTGGTATAAAGGCGGGCCCTAATATCAGAAACCAGAGTATAAAGGTCCTTCTAAACTTATATAGTTCAGCTGATATTCCTCTTTTTAAAGCTATTGCTGCATTCATTGGTCTAGTTTTTTAGTGATGTTCAAGAAGATTGATTCTAGGTTCTGTTCAGAAGTTTTTAGCTGATATATGTCGAGATCTTTATCCACTAGTGCCTTATTGATTTGCGCTACCTCTTGTTTTTCTCCAATTGGGATGTGAATAGAGCGGCCATTTTGTTCTGAAACTGTATAGCTCATAGACCTCAATATTGTTGCCGCTTGAGAGACTTCATTGGTTTCTATTATCAACTCCAAACCACTGTTTTCCTGGTGAAGTCCTTCCAGTTTTCCCTGGTATAAGATTTTACCTTGATCTATAATGGCTACATCTGTGGCTAACTTCTCAATTTCTGAAAGAATGTGACTGGAGAGAAAAATGGTTTTTCCATGATCTTTGTTTAGCTCAATGATCAATTCACGCATCTCGATGATTCCACTTGGGTCCAGGCCATTCGTGGGTTCGTCCAGAATCAATAAATCAGGGTCGGTTAAAAGTGCCCCGGCTAACCCTAGTCTTTGGCACATACCCAAAGAATAGTTCTTGGCCTTTTTATCTGCATTATCTATCAAACGAACGATTTTCAATACCTCATCAATTCGTTCTTTAGGCACATCAACCATTTTTCTAATGACTTCCAGATTCTGTCTACCACTAAGGTGCTTGTATATGGAGGGGTTTTCGATAAGGGCGCCTACTCTTCCTAAGATTTCTACTTTGTTTGCCCTAAGCTCTTTACCAAAGATTTGAACCTCGCCTATTTTTGGATGAAAAAGGTCTAGTAAAACTCTGATTGTGGTAGTTTTCCCAGCCCCGTTAGGTCCAAGAAATCCATAAATACTTCCTTTTGGAACTTCCAGATTGATTTGATCCAATGCCTTGAAATCTTTAAAGTAGAAGTCCAGGCCTTGAGTCTGAATAATTGGTTGTGACATAGTATTGTTGTTTGATGAGATGACGGGCAAGAAGTGACTTTTGATAACTTTAATTTTTTTTACTCGACCATTTGGATGGTTTTCTCGACCAAATGGAATTGAATAGCTATCACTTAGAGAGTGACTTATGGCGACAGGATTTGTTATTATTTCTGAATAAAAGAATGCACTATTTTTAAGCTATGTCTTCTCTAAAAAAGTGGATAAATCTTCATTATCGACAGGTGGTTGTTGTGGCCATTCATGTACTGGCGTGGATGCTTTATATTGCATTTTACAGCTTGGCCTATGTTCAGCAAAGTGGTAATCAGAGCTATCGTACGCTTTTTATGCTGTCTATTCTGCTAACCGATCTTCCACTTTTCTATTATTACTATTTAAGTGCTATTCCAAAGTTGCTTATTGGTAAGAAGGTCTGGAGGTTCATTCTAGTTACCATCATTGTGGCCTTTGCTTATCCATTTGCGAGATATGGTTTGGACACCCTGTTTGTGAGTTTTTACTCTGATCAGGTAACACCCCTTACGAATATTGCTGTCGGTGATTTCAATATTGTCTTTGGTATTCGTCTTTTGGCTGCCCTGTTTGTTGTAGCTATGGCTGGTATCGGTAAGTTTACATTTGATTGGTTTGACAATCAACGAATTCGGATGGAGCTCGAAAAGCAGAACTTGACAAGTGAGTTAGCGTTCTTGAAATCTCAAATCAATCCGCACTTTCTTTTCAATACACTTAATAACATTCATACACTGGCGTACAAGAAGTCAGATGGTGCTCCCGAGGCAATCATGAAGCTCTCTGATCTTATGCGTTATATGATCTATGAGTCGGATGTCGAGTTTGTGCCCTTAGAAAGAGAGGTTCAGCACCTCAAAAGCTTTATTACTCTACAAGAGTTACGATTCAAATCTGAAGAGATCGTTGAGTTTTCCTTTGAGGGAGACTTGAGTCAAAGACAAATTGCTCCCTTGGTACTGTTGCCCTTTGTAGAAAATGCATTTAAGCATGGTTTCGACCTAAATAGAAAAGGGGCGATTCGAATCAGGCTGACTGTTGGGACAAAACTGATTTTTGAAGTTACTAATCCACTAACACCCTCTGGTATGTCGGTGAATAAGGATCAAGTGGGTGGCATCGGGCTTGACAATATCAAAAGAAGGTTGGACCTGATATATGAAGGGGAGCACACATTGTTGGTAGATGAATCGTCTGATAGTTTTACGGTAACACTAAGCATCAAGTAAATGGAGAAAATTAAATGTCTAATAGTAGATGACGAACCCTTGGCCATTGAGATTTTACAGGCTTACGTTCAGAAGATTCCATGGTTAGAATGTGTTGCCGCTTTGGATTCAGGAATCGAGGTAATCAGCTATCTGTATGAAAATAAAGTTGACTTGTTGTTTTTGGATATCCAAATGCCAGATGTGACAGGGATTCAATTGGCAGAGCATGTGAAAGGAAAATGTGACATCATTTTCACGACAGCTTATAATGAATATGCGGTCGAAGGATTTGAATTAGAAGCTGTCGATTATTTGCTAAAACCTATTTCGTTCGATCGTTTTTTTAAGGCTGCACAAAGGGCTCAAAAGCAAAACGGCAAATTAAGCTTAGAGGCTTCTGATTACATTTTTGTCAAGAGCGAATACAAAATCAAGAAGATTGAACTTGCCAATATCTTATATATAGAAGGGATGAAGGACTATTTGAGAATAGTCACTAAAGAGGAGAAAGTGATGACCTTGCAGAGTTTTTCAAAGTTAGTTCCGGTGTTGCCTGTAGCCAAATTCGTTCGTGTACATAAGTCATTTGTGATTGCCCTGGATGCCATAGATAGTATTGAGAAGAGTAAAATAAAGATTGGAGATCAGCTTATTCCAATTAGTGAATCATACAGGGAAAATTTCTTTGAAATAATCCAAAGAAAAGCGGTCTAGGCACCAACCTTTGTTGGCCAAATCCGAAAATATTAAGTGATAAGTCTAACCTTTTCACTTAATCAAATGTTATCGGCATATGGAAGGCACAGCAGTTAAGAAAAAGCCAAGAACAAAGGCAAATCCAGCTCAAAAAATCAAAGATGCTTATATCGAGTATATTCTGGAAAATGGAACTAAACCAGCTTCCATTTTCAAGTTTGTAAAAGAGCTGAAAGTCAAAGAGGAGTTGTTTTACGACCACTTCAATTCTTTTGAAAGTGTTGAAAAGGTGATTTGGTCAGACATGTTTGAACGTACCGTTCAGGCAATAACCTCTGAGGAAGTTTATGGAGAGTATTCAGCAAGGGAAAAGATGTTGGCATTCTTCTATACTTGGATCGAAAACTTAAAATCCAATAGAAGTTTTATTCTTCAGTCTGTTCCGAAGAGAATGAGACCAGAGGTTACCCCTTATTATCTAGAACAGGTTCGTCATGGATTTAATGATTGGATAGCTGATCTATTGCTTGAAGCAAAAGAAACAGAGGAGGTAACAACAAGGCCGGTAATAAGCGATCGATATGATGATGCTATTTGGCTACAATTTCTTTTTATCCTGGGATTTTGGATGAAGGACGATAGTAAAGCCTTCGAAAAGACTGATGCAGCCATTGAAAAATCAGTGAATTTGGCTTTTGATTTAATGGGCCGTGGTCCTTTAGATGCCATGGTAGATTTCGGGAAGTTCTTATTTCAGAACAGGTGATCATCTAGAGAAAGAAAGGAATGAAAGAGCAGTCGAAGATTCCAACCTCAAAAGTGCAGCGCGCAGCTAAGTTTGTCAAAACTGGAGCCAAAGTAGGAGGTAATTATGTAAAGCATTATGCCAAAAAAGTGGTCAATCCATCATTGACCAAAGAAGAACTACATGAGGATAATGCAAGAGATATCTACAACTCCTTGAGTGAGTTAAAAGGGAGTGCCCTTAAGGTGGCACAGATGATGAGTATGGATAAAAACATGCTTCCAACAGCCTATCAAGACAAGTTCTCAATGGCTCAGTACAGTGCTCCGCCACTTTCATACCCGTTGGTAGTCAAGACTTTTCAACAGTATTTCAAAGCATCTCCATCGTCCATTTTCGACACCTTTTCCAAAAATGCTAAGAATGCTGCTTCAATTGGTCAAGTGCATGAGGCAACCCGAGGAAATAAGAAATTAGCAGTCAAAATTCAATATCCTGGTGTGGCTGATAGTGTCAAGTCAGACCTCAAGTTGGTCCGTCCTTTTGCAGTACGCCTAATGAATTTGAATGAGAAGGATTTAGATCACTATATGGAAGAGGTAGAAACCAAGCTATTGGAAGAAACTGACTACCTGCTAGAAGTGGAAAGGTCGATTGAAATTTCAGAGGCTTGCAGTCATATCGAAAACCTAAGATTTCCAAAGTATTATCCAAAATATTCGGCTGGGCGTGTCATCACTATGGACTGGTTAGACGGAAAAGTTCTAAAGGAGTTCATCCAGTCTAATCCTGACCAAGATACACGCAATCGTGTAGGTCAGGCGATGTGGGATTTCTATGATTATCAAATTCATACTTTAAGACAAGTCCATGCCGATCCTCATCCGGGTAACTTTATTATCAGTGATGATGGTATTCTTGGCGTGATTGATTTTGGATGTGTGAAAGTCATACCAGACCAGTTTTATGAACCCTATTTTAGTCTGATTAGAAAAGATATGTTGACTGCAGGATCGGAACTGGAAGATACCTTTAAACAGCTTCAGTTTATTTATGACTCCGATACTGCTGAGGATAAGGCCTATTTTTCAGAAGTCATTAAAGACATGATGGGACTGTTAGGCCAACCGTTTCATCGAGATGAGTTTGATTTTGGTGATGACAGTTATTTTCAAAAGATTTTCCAAATGGGAGAAGTCATTTCCGAGTCCAAAAAATTCAGGGAGTCAGAGAAAGCGAGGGGAGCTCGAGATGGACTTTATATCAACAGAACCTACTTTGGTCTTTACAACATTCTCAACGAATTAAAAGCTAAAGTGCGAACTACAAAGCCTGAATGGGCGGCAAAAGTAGCTGTTTAATCTTGGAAGGGTAGGCTTGTGGGTAGTTTCAATTGCGCAGAGCTAATTGACTTGATTGACATCTTTGAGATGTGAAAGTTCCTTTCAAAATCTTCATTAAAGTCTGAGGGCTCTCTGAGCGTAGCGATTAATCGACCTGCTTCATCATAGACCTCAAAGTGTATCAAACCTTCTTTGGTAATCTGCTTCATATCTTCAAAAAGCTCATTGCGATCTTTCTGGATATTTCTTTTTACAAAACCGAATACAGATTCCGAGATATTGCGAGGAGCAATTCTGTCATTCATAGCACATGCTATGAAGAGTACTAGGGCGAAAAGGTAGGTGAAGACTTTTCTCATTTTCAAAATAGGTACCCGTCTTGCAACAAATACCCTACTTACAAGGTAAGAATTTATTTTAAATGAAGTTTCATGCCCTCATGAGAGGCTTTGAAGCCAAGTTTTTCATAAAACCTGATCGCACCAGATCTTTGTTTGTCTGTAGTAAGTTGTAAAACGTGAGCATTTCTTTCTTGTGCTCGTTGAATGGCCCATTTGAAAAATTGTTCTCCCAGTCCTTGTCCTCTATGATTCTTTCGAATTCTCACAGCCTCAATTTGCGCTCTTATACCACCCTGATAGGTCAAGTATTGAATAAAACTCAATTGCAGGGTGCCGATGATTTGGTCATCATATTCAACAACAATTAACTCTTGGTTTGGGTCTTGGTCAATGGCTTGGAAAGCGTTTTGGTAACTAACTGGGATAGGAGATCGGAAATCTTCCCTTTGACTGCCTAGTTCATCATCAGCCAACATTTCTACGATATGGCTGATGTCCGAAGAAGTGGCCTGTCGGAAGGATAAGTCCATAGAGTCAATAAAGATTATTCTCTGAATAGAAACAAGTTAAACAGAACAAGCCTTCAGTTAAGACCTTGCTGTTCATTGGAATAATTCAGTTGTTGGTCGATTACGGAATGAGCCAAACTTCAAATGACCTATTTTGGATAAGATCAAGCCAAATGAGTATGAAGAACCGTTGTCTCTTTTCCATTTTAACAATTCTATTCCTGTCCTCAAGCTGTTCTCTGAAAGTGCCTGACAGTGAGACGTGGCAATTAGTTTATCGCAACGATGCGGAAGGTGAGACGGTTTTCGGTGATAAATCACAATTGCTTGATGCGGTGAGAAGCGGGTTGCCTATTAGAGTGGGCTTTGGAGGTAGAAGTCAGACGGATACTACCCGGTCAGTGGAACATTTAGCTGATGCTCAATTTTTGAGTATCCTTGATGGTGATGAAGTATTTGCTCAAATTACTCAAATCGTTGGTCAGGCACCCGCCCGCGAAAAAGATGGAACAAAAATTCGCTTTCGGACGAATAATAAGTGGACGGCAATACGGGGCACAAATGGGTATAGTACCGGCCTTATGGTAGATTATATGGCGGATACATTGTCTAGTATACCAGTAGATTCGAAAAGAGGAACTAGTTGGTTTGTATATACAAAAAAGACTCCTACCAAGACTCCAAAACCATTGTATGATTAATAACTAAGGTGAAAGTTGATGATAAAAAGACTTAAGAAAATTTTGCTTTGGGGGGTGGTGTCATTAGGTACGGGCCTGGTGATCCTAATTGTGCTATTAACCACTCCGTCAATACTTTATGCAAGCCATACAACCATTGGGAATATAGAAGTATATCATAATCAACCATTGCCATCAGAACTAGAAACTATAGTTCAAGATGCACTGAGTAGAGTTTCTTCCTCCAAGCTTTACGATGCTACTATGAAGCATGACTTGTGTTTAAATGATGGTTCTAAATACCCAGCTTTGGTTGAATCTGTCCTAGGTGCTGATGTTTTCGCTGCCTTTGCCAATAAGGTTGTAGTGCTTGGTGATCATGAGAAAGAAGGGAAGTTTAGAAAATGGGGTGAGACTTTGTCTTTTGAACAGTTTTTAGCGCACGGATTGATGCATAACTATCAGTATGAATATCATGGTTTTTTTGGGGCTAATCCTTTGGGGAATCATGCGCGGTGGAAATGGGAAGGCTATGTGGACTACCAGGTTATTGGTAAGCACTACGATATGAATGACCTCACTACAGCTTTAGAAGCACCTGGGCATGATTTTGATTGGCTAAGCTTCAAGGGTGGCGAGTCCACTATCAAAATGCATGTGAAGTACTTAACAATTGTCAAGTATGCTATAGAGTCAAAGGGGTGGAGTTACCATGACTTGATAACATCAAAGCTGTCCATAGCAGATTTGGAGTCGGAAATGGATCAAGGGCTATGATGAACAAGCTATGCATGCCGAGCCCACCGCACTTTAACAGCTGATATTTTTTGATCAATACTTTCTGAGGCTAACAATTCAAAACCATTTTTAAGATAGAATGGTAAAGGAGACTGATAGATAGTGTCATCTGACTTTTTATATCGGTCTTGATCGACTACCCAGCCGTTTAATACTGTGTTGGATTTTTTGAGTTCTGATAAAAGCAAGCGTCCATAACCCATTGCCTGTATATCTGAGTCAATGATCAGCGCAAACCATACTTCATCATCCCGAGAGAAAGTGATCGCCCAACCCTGTAATTTGTTGGCTTCCGTATAAAGAAGAAAGTGTTTCACATCCGATAAACGATTCAAATATTCATCAAACTCACCTTCATTTTGGTAATGAACTTGAATTGGATATTCCTTATTCCACAAAGCCGTCACTGAGGTTTTTTGAATATTGGATAGCGTGGAAGCCTCTTGAATTTTCACATTGTAATTTTACGAATGTCCTGCTTAAATTATATCTTGAAAATGTACACAATACTGCTTTAATAATGGTACTCTACAAATATCGCGATTTCAACAACTTAGAATTCGCCCTTGATATCTTTATCAATCAAAGACTTTTCGCTGCAAACTTTAGAAGTCTCAATGACCCTATGGAGGGGAGATTTGTCTATACAAAGGGGTTGTTCAGGCCAGGAGATTTGATGGAGATTAGAGGCTCCAAGGCCCGGTATAATATTCTCTCTTTAGGCCAGGCTTCTAATAATATGTTAATGTGGTCTTACTATTCTGGAGGTCATGCGGGGTTCGTGGTAGGTGTAGAAATAGCAGATGATAATACAGAGGTAGAACCTGTTCAGTATGTTGAAGAACTCAGATTGGATGAGGTTCAAGATAACTTACCGAAATATATTCTCAGTCGAAAGCTTAGGCTATGGGACCATGAACAAGAGTATCGCGTATTCAAACAGAATGATAACTTCGTCAGGGTAAAAGTCAAAGAGTTAATATTTGGCCTCAAGACAGACAGTAACCAAAAGGAGATGCTGACCAAAATTGCTAAACAGTTTTGTCCGGGAATTGAAGTGAGAACAATCGATAGAGATCAACTGGATACCGGTGAAGATTTAGATAACGAATTCTAGCTTTATAACTGTCGATCGTTAATTTCTATCCAGTAGCCATTTGGGTCTTGGAGATAGATTTGCCGAACACCATCAGGCCTGATCGTTATGCCGCCTGATTCGCCTTCCCAACTTTCAAAACTGACTTTTCTGTTTTCCAGATTAGCGATAAATGGCCTTAATACCTCTACCGAGAAGCTATAGTGCACTGATTTGGTCAGTTTGATAGCGGATATATCACCCTCTATCATATGGATTTGCTGTCCACGCGCATTTTCAACCCAATCGATAAGGGGATTGCCTGTAGGATCTTCAATGTTTTTGAAGCCCAGCACATCGACATAAAACTTTTTGCTCTCTATAAGGTCACCGACCACAATGGCCATATGGTCAAAGGTCTGGCTCCAAACGAGGTTAGAAAAGAGACATATGAACAGACTAAGAACTACTTTTCGCATTGCGTTTTTCTTTATACCATTTAATAGCCAGGTTCATTAACAAATAGCCACATATCAAGCAGAAAATTACATGGGGCCATTTGCCAAGATCAAAGCTCAAAAATTCAAATTCACCGTCTTCAGGCTTGAAAAGGCTATCTACAAAAGTAATCAGATAAAACAGTCCACCGATGAACATGAGCATGATCATCCAATTGGGTTTGAGCTTTTGTTCAGCCATATTTCTTTGTCATATAATCATAACAACCCTGTACAAGTTCTTCCAATACATCACGATCAATATCGTCAAGTTTCTTGATGTATAAACACGATTTGCCTGTCTTATGCTTGCCCAGGTTGGCCATCAATTCGGCATATCGCTCAAAACCTGGCATGATATAAACCGTGACGTTTTGAGCACGAGGAGAGAAGCCTACCTTCATAAAGTCACCCTCACGACCGCTGTCATATTTGTAGTGATATTGATCAAAACCAACAATAGAGGTTCCCCACATTTTTGCGGGGGCATTCGTTACACGCTCCATCATGGATTTTAACTCAAGGCAATCTGCCTTTTTCTGGTCATCGTTGACACTTGCTAGAAAGTCCTCAACGCTGGCATCGTTTTCTGTGGTTTTATTCTTCGCTTTGGCCATTAGTCTTTTTTTGATTTGTTAATGATTGGTATTCTAAAGTTAGCAAGTGCCGCATCTTCATGAGCCTCTTCCATAATTGCCTTAATTTCTGCTACAATTTCTGGCTGTGAATTGCTGATGTCTTTAGCTTCTGCTGGGTCTTGGGTCAGATCGTACAATTCTATGGCTAAGTTACCTTCGAACATGTTCTTTCGAATGCCTTTATAGTCACCAATTCTCACAGCTTGCTGCCCTTTGTATTCGGGGAACTCCCAGTAGAGATAATCATGTTCGGTTTGTTGTCTGCCAGTTAATTCTGGAACGAAACTTATACCATCAATGTGCTTCGGTGATGCTGAACCTCCAAGTTCAGATAAAGTGGGCATAATATCGTAAAAAGCACTGATATGGTCTGATGTGGTGCCGGCAGCTATCTTTCCAGGCCAGGATGCAATCATAGGAACTCGAATACCGCCTTCATAGGTAAACCCTTTTGTTCTCCCGTATTCATTGGGAAAGATGCCTGCGCTATTGAAGAAATCAGCATCAACACCTCCTGCATATGTAGGCCCGTTATCACTTGTGAACATGATAATCGTGTTTTCGTAAACACCTTCTGCTTTCAGTGTGGCAATTAATTCGCCCACTTGATCATCCAAGTAATTGACCATTCCAGCGTAGGCCGCTTTTGGGTACTTGTGGGGGAAGTAGCCCCTCTGGCCTAAATAGGGCTCTTCTTCTCCGATAATCTCACGGTACTTCATTACGTATTCTTCCGGTACTTGCAGTGGTACATGCGGAATGGGGGTAGCATAGTAGAGCATAAAAGGTTTATCCTTGTCCCTGTTCTTGATGAATTTCAGAGCGCTTTCCTGCATCTTGGCTGGGGCATAGTCAGTTTGGTAATAAGCAGCATAAGATTCGTCCAGTGTAGGGTCAGCAGTGTTGGCGAGTTTTGTTCCTGGAGATATTGTATCATTTGCTAAGGCTACCTTATGATCGTTTTCCCAAAGGTGAGCAGGGTAGAGGTTGTGCGCTTGCCGTTGACAATTGTAACCATAGAAGTAATCAAAGCCTTGTTGGTTTGGTTCACCTTCGGTAAATGGGGCACCTAATCCCCATTTCCCAATGACGGCTGTTTCATAACCCGCTGTTTTCATCACTTCGCTCAATAGAAGGGTACTATCCGGAATTGGTCGCTGACCTTCAAGGCCCGGGTTTTTGATGGCTTCTTTATAGTTCCAGACATTACCGCGCTCTTTCCACTCATCATTTCCACGAATGAATGAGTGGCCCGTATGCATACCTGTCATAAGCACATATCTTGACGGAGCGCAGACGGGTGAGCCTGCGTAGAATTGCGTAAAACGCATGCCGCCAGCAGCTAAAGCATCTAGATGAGGAGTTTGTATGATTTTTTGACCGTATGCTCCAAGTTCTCCGTAACCTAAGTCATCTGCCACTATGAGTATAATATTGGGCTTTGGAGCATCTTGCTTCTCATTACAGCCCAAAAACAGTAATGGGAGTAATAGCAAGATCAACCGATTTATAGAAGAATTGAAGGCCATAAAAAAATCGTTTCTTCAATTTAGGAAAAACGATTTAGTGATTCTACTTGAGTTGCGTGCCTATTTCTTGAGAGATCGCTTAAGTTTCCTGAAGAATCTTTTTCCAACTGAGTTCTTTTTCAACGTAACAAGAAGCATGTCATAGTATTGTTCAGCGGTAGTTTCGGTTGTCTGAATTAATTCAATAGACTTAACTGGGACCTCATTTACTGGCCTCAATTGTTGGAGATCATCTAGTACAACTCTTTTGCCTGCGAGTGCCACTGCAATGGATATTTGTTTTGTATTGTCCGTAGTCAACCAAGTAGGTTTTTCTCCTTTGAATTTGATTACGCCACCTACAACTTCAATTGATGGGGGGAGTGAGATAGCTGTATGGTTATTTGCTTCTTTATCGACCTTTGTGTTAATAAGTATAGGTAAAGATTCACCTGATTTAAGCCTCTTAAAGATTTCTCTACTGTCGTTGCCATTTTTTAGCGTAACTACAACTACACCATTTTTTCCTCGTTCACCATACTTTTCGGTAGTTGCTCCTTTCTTATAAATTTCAAGGGATTTCATAAGTTCAGGTCCGAAACTTGAAAGTACACCTTCGCCATTTTCGAAGCCAAGATCCAGTTCTTGATTATTGAATTTTAAAATAATGAGCGGCTTTAATTCCAGGTTAATCTCCGAATTTCTATCGGAGCCTGTATTTCCGCTTTGTCCGAATAAAGAGATTGCTGTGAAGACCAAACAAGTAACAAGGATTAATTTTTTCATGGTGCTGATTTTGAGTCATTTACAAGCAAAAATATGGCCAGAAAACAATCACTCCAATGACAACTGAAGTGATGGCCGATATAAGAACGGCCCCCGCGGCAATGTCCTTAATTTTTCCAGCCAATGGGTTCTTCTCAGGCTCTACCAGGTCAACCAATCGCTCAATCGCGGTATTGATCATCTCAGTAATAAAGACCAATGAGATTGATAGTGTTATCCAAAGCCAATCACTGGTAGACAGCTCGAAATAGGTGGCAAGTACAACTACTATCAGGGCAGCAACCAAATGGATTCTGAAGTTGTGCTCAGTCCAAATGGCGATACGGATACCCTTTATGGCATGTCCAAAGCTGGCAATCCGATCGCGAAAATTGAATCCACTCATGCATATAAATTTAAACAAATGGTGTTAACTGATTCTTCCCTTGTTAAAGAGTCATTATAGCCTTTATTTTGACCAAAATTTCGATGATGAAGAAGGTACTAGTGTTGTTTGTAGTGAGTCTGGTGTTTTCATGTGACAGCGATGAAAATAAAGCAGGCCGCTTCTTTATCAAGGGAAATGAGGCCTTGAACAAGGGGGAATACAATGAGGCTGTCAGGCTTTACTCAGAAGCCATCGCTAAGAACGACAAATACACAGAGGCCTATAATAATCGAGGAGTAGCTTACTATAGAGATAGGAAATACATTGAGGCCATTAATGACTACACAACCATCCTTTTGCAGATAGATCCAGACTTTACAGATGCTAAAAGGAATAGGGTAAATGCCTATTTAGATTCCAAAAGATATGACAAGGCATTGGATGACCTTGATGCGTTAGAAAAACTATTCCCCGATTCTGCTTACGTGGACTTCAATCGCGGCTTGGTCTATCATGAAATGAAGGACTTTGGTAAATCCATCAGCGCTTTCAATTCAGCCTTGGCTAAAGATGAGGGTAATCCTGAAATTCTAATCAATGCTGCCAATGGTTATTTTATGCTTAAAAACTTTGCCAAGGCGGAAGATCTGTTGAATCAGGCCGAAATGATTGATGCATCAGAGCCCAATATTTACAACACTCAGGCCCTGATAGAAACAAGTAAAGCGAATTACGATGTTGCACTTGCTTTGGTGCAGGAGGCCTTAGCGCTGGACCCTACTAATCCTTATTTTCTGAATAACCGCGGATTTATTTACCTGATGCAAGGAGATCTGGTGAAAGCAGGACCAGATATTAGAAGAGCCATCATCGGTGCTTCTTATAATGGATGGGCTTATCGCAATAGGGGAATCCTATTATTTATGCAAGATAACTATGAAGGGGCGATAAGAAACTTCGAACGAGCGGAGAAGCTAGAAGGTAAGATTCCTTTGATGCTTGACTACTGGGTTGCCGCACTCAAAGCGGCCGATAGGTTAGAAGAAGCTTGTGCCAAAATCCAGATGGCACCCGAAGAGGTAAAGCCTGATACCAAGGCGGGTCTATCCTGCAACTGATTTTCAATGCAAGCGACTTTTCGACCATCTATTTTGCTGAAGGTCCTTTCTCTCAGAAACCTTCTTTTTCTTCTTTAAACCGTACTTTCTTCGGTTAAGAGAAAAAATATTCTATTTGTGTTAACAAGCCTGAGCATAGGCTCGTCTATTTTTTGATTATGGATGTATCGCGCTTCAAAGCAGAGGTTTTACCCTTGAAGAATAAACTGTACCGCTTTGCACTCAACATTGTAAGAGATGAAGAGTTGGCAAAGGATGTTGTGCAGGAGTGTTTGATCAAGGTATGGGAGAAAAGATCGGATGTCGATCTGATCCAGAATCTGGAAGCTTGGTGTATGCAGATTACCCGTAATAAGGCACTGGATAAACTGAGATCCAAGCATGTAAAGAAGACAGACTTATTTGAAGTTGAATTCGATACGAGAAAAGAGCGCGATACCCCATTTGTTGTAACTGAGCGAGAGGACCTAATGAGTAGAATCAAAGGGTTAATCGAAGCACTGCCTAACCGACAGCGAGAGGTAATGCAACTCAGAGATATCGAAGGCTTTAGCTATAAAGAAATTGCCGAAAACCTTGATATCGATATCAACCTGGTAAAGACGAACTTGTTTCGAGCCAGAAGAAAACTGAAAGAAAGCTTAATGAAAGTTGATGCTTATGGACTCTAGAAGAGCAGAATTATTAGAAAAGTACTGGGAGGCTGAAACCAACCTTGAAGATGAGAGAGAACTCAAAAGGTTGATCAAGGAGGCCCAGGCTACAGAAGAGATGGAAGAGGTGAAGGCACTGTTTGATCATTTTGATTCAGAGGTCAAGTTGGAGTTGGATGAATCATTTGATGATTCGATTTTGGCCATGATCTCCGAAGAGAAAGAAACCAAAGTAATCAGCATTTCAGGTTACTTTAAACAATATGCCAGCATAGCAGCGGCAGTAATTGTAATGTTAGTAAGTGGGTACATGTTTGTGCAACAACAGAATCAATACACTTCAGAAGATACTTTTGAAACTCCTGAAGAAGCCTATGCTGAATTAAAAAGACAATTATTGGTAGTATCTAACTACATGAACAAAGGAAATAATACAATGAATGAATTAGCCAGCCTTGGTAAAGTTGGTACAGAAATTCAGGACTTGACGAAAATGAGTCAGGCATCTGAAGGACTGGAATTACTGAGTGAAATGAATGTAAAAAACAATTAGAGGAAAATAGATAATGAAAAAGTTAGTATTAACAATGGTAATGGGTTTGTTTGCGATGTCTGCAAGTGCCCAGAGTGATGCGATCTCAAAGTATTTTGATAAGTATGTGGATGATCAATCTTTTATGCACCTGAACTTCAGTGGCAAGATGTTCCAAATGATTGCTCAAATTGAATTTGAGGATCCGGATGAGCAGAAGATGGTTGAAGAATCTTTGGGTAAAATCAAAAGGGTACAAGTATTAGGCAAAGACAAGGATGTTGATGGTCGTAAAATGTACAAAGAAGCCCTTGGGTTAATTGGAAAGGACTTTGAAGAGTTAATGTCTTTAAGAGAAGATGACAAAGACATCAAGTTCTTGATCAAAGAAAAGAACAACAAAATCGATGAGCTCTTTATGGTAATGGGAGGCGATAATGAATTCGGTCTTTTGAGTATCGTAGGAGATGGAATCGACTTGAATGCTATCTATAAGCTGTCTAAGTCTATCGGTATGGACGGTTTCGAGGAATTAGAGTTCCTTGACAAGATGGATGGCAACTAGAATATTGCTATTATAATTACAGAGGGTGCCTCGGTGCCCTCTGCTTTATTGGTCAAAGCTCAAAATAATTGGATGTATGAAGAAGCTTTTAATACTTAGTCTACTTTTTAGTATGACACTCAGCGGTTTTGCACAAAGTCGGAGTGTCGAAAAATTCCGTCAGGACAATCGTGCCTCGACTACGCTCTTCTTCTATAAGAGCACACTCAAAATGATTTCCAGAATTGACCTGGGTGCACTCGGTGGTGCCGATGTCAGTGAATTTCAAGATATGCCTCCGATTGGTGATATGATCCGAGGTATAGAGAAAGTAAAATTCTTCCTTTTTGAAGATGATGACGATCGACATAGCGTCAATGGTTCCGATTTCAGTGCCCTGCAGGCAAGGATAGAGGGAGAGGGCTATGAATCTATGATGTCGGCAAGAGTTCAAGGCAATAACATGAACGTCATGATGAAAGAAAGGAGGGGCAAACCTCAAGGCTTTGTTGTTCTGATCACCATGGATGATGGGTTTAGCATCATTGATATTGAAGGATACCCTGATGTTCAGAATATTCTTAAGTTTTCTGAATTCATGAATAGTAATGGATCTAGCATGGGTTTGAAAGAAGCCTTTAGATAGCATTACCGAGCTACGGCTCATTTTTTACTCAAAAACAACACGATTTGGATACTGTATTATCAATTAAAAACCTTTCTAAGCATTATGGAAGGATCAAGGCCGTGGATAACCTGTCGCTAGAAGTTAAGCGAGGTAGTGTTTACGGAATACTTGGGCCGAATGGTAGCGGAAAGACGACAACACTGGGAGTTATCCTAAGTGTTATTAATCAAACAAGCGGAGACTTTGAGTGGTTTGGGGCACCCCCAACACAAAACACCAGAAAGAAAATTGGAGCCATTTTGGAGCATCCAATCTTCTATCCCTATCTCACTGCTGTGCAAAACCTTAAGATTGTCTGTGACATAAAGGAGGTTCCTTATTCTCGTATAGATGAGGTTCTGGAGCAGGTAGGACTGGCGGTAAGAAAAGACCACAAGTTTAAAACCTTCTCTCTTGGTATGAAACAGAGGTTGTCCATTGCCTCTGCACTGTTATGTGATCCGGAAGTAATGA
>Ga0207422_1001498_pt1 | contig 45140 bp, 39 predicted proteins | sample MarCyaLeptolynsp_FD_187757 | JGI IMG/M metagenome (GOLD analysis project Ga0207422, IMG submission 187757) | Marine cyanobacterial communities from Panama - species 1 Leptolyngbya sp. (SPAdes) | ecosystem: Environmental > Aquatic > Marine > Unclassified | place: Panama: Panama City | collected... | reverse complement strand
CACCACGGTCGCCGCCTCGGCCACCACGGCGGTCATCGCGTCCGCGAGACTGCATCATGGCCGACGGGCCTTCTTCGTGCTCTTCAACACGAAGCGTCATGAAGCGCAGGATGTCGTCATGCAGACGCATCTGGCGTTCCATCTCTGCAACTGCTGCATGCGGCGCATCGATGTTCAGCAGGGTGTAGTGACCCTTGCGGTTCTTCTTGATCTTGTAAGCGAGGGTCTTGATACCCCAATACTCGTTCTTTGCGATCGAGCCGCCATTGCTTTCCAGCACGGTCTTGAACTCTTCAGTCAGAGCCTCAACCTGCTGCGCCGACACATCCTGCCGGGCAATAAATACGTGTTCGTAAAGCGCCATTTCAAATGGGCTCCCTTGACAATCCGCTGGTCCGGGCGCGAAGCCCCGTTCTTCGTCGTGGAGAGGGAGATCTCCAATGAGGACGAACCGGGCGGGAACACTGGAAACCGTTGTGCGAAACACGCAAGCGCTAAAAGCGCCGTTCCTTCAGCCCCCGGCTCCGGACCTTGAGCGATGCGGGGAAATACGCGAAATACCTCCCCGATGCAAGCATTGTTGCTCCGGACATCGCTCCAAGCTGGCTTATCTGTTGTCGGGCCGCGCTCGAACCGACGCCAGCCCTTTTCTGGTGATCCGGTACGGCTCACCGTCAGACGAGGCGATAAGCCGCCTTTTTCGCAGTTTTGCAAAGATGTCCAAGGTGCAGGCGGACAGAAGCCAGCCATCCCGGGTCACGCATTCAACGCGGATCACCCGCTGGCGGCGCCCTGAGGGTGAAACATGGCGGAAATGGCGGATATAGCCGCCTTGAGCGAGGGCGTGCAGCACCCGCTGTTCGTCTCGTGAAACATTCATCGGAAGAAGGGCCGTCATAAAGAGTAGCAGCACCGGCGGATTGGCGTGCGAACGCGTATCGCCGTCAGCACGCAATCAGCGCACCGGTGCGGGTTTCCTTGAACGGGGTCGGCAAAAGCTCAGCCCCGTCAGGCAGGCACATTCTCAGTAGACATCAACACTCCATCTTCGAGGCTTGATAAGTCGCAATTGGCGGCTGCAATTGCAAGGTCTATCGGGTCGCGGCGGCTTGACTCAAACCATGCCTCCGGTGTCTTTCCGGGTAAACGCCTGTTCAGTGGCGACTCGACAACCCGGGAAGCGGAGACACCCCAATGAGCGACACTTCCGTCCGCGCATTCACATTTCCAGGCCAGGGTGCCCAGGCTGTTGGCATGGGCAAGGATCTTGCCGATGCCTTTCCACAGGCTAAGGCCGTATTTGACGAAGTTGATGAGGCGCTTGGCGACAAGCTCACCACAGTTATGTGGGATGGCCCTGAAGAGGATCTCACCCTCACCATGAACACCCAGCCAGCACTGATGGCTGTATCTGTCGCTGTTGTGCGCGTCCTGGAGGCTGAAGCCGGGCTCGATCTTGCCAAACACGCCAGATTCGTTGCCGGTCACTCGCTTGGCGAGTATTCGGCCCTATGTGCTGCCGGTTCCCTGGACCTCACAACAACCGCACGCCTATTGCGCCTGCGCGGTGAAGCCATGCAGCGGGCTGTCCCCGCTGGCAAGGGCGCGATGGCGGCAACACTTGGCCTGGCAAACGACAAGGTGGCGGAAGCTGCTGATGCGGCGGCCAGGGAAACAGGTGAGCCGGTCGGTGTGGCCAATGACAATGCCAATGGCCAGGTAGTGATTTCCGGGTCCAAGGCGGGTGTTGACCGGGCATGCGAGCTGGCAAAAGAAGCCGGTGCCAAACGGGCGATGCCGCTGGCTGTGTCGGCACCGTTCCATTCAGCACTCATGGCCCCGGCAGCTGAAGAAATGGCAGCGGCGCTGAAGGACGTGGTGATCTCAGCCCCGGCAGTGCCTGTTGTGGCCAATGTGCGTGCCGAAGCGGTGAGTGATCCGGAAGTCATCCGTACACTGCTGGTCGAACAGATCACCGGCCGCGTGCGGTGGCTTGAGAGCGTCGTCTATATGAAAGAGCAGGGCATCGAGGAGCTGATCGAATGCGGCTCCGGTAAAGTTCTGACCGGCCTCACGAAATGGATCGACAAGTCCATCAAGGGGCAGACAATAAACTCCGTGGACGCCGCCCGGGCATTGGTTGAAGCTGGCCTCTGAAGACGTAACACCGCCAGACACGTCACAATTCAAGAAAAAGTGGAGCACTCTGCATGTTTGATCTTTCCGGCAAGACAGCCCTGGTAACCGGCGCCACGGGTGGCATTGGTGGGGCGATTGCAAAGTCACTTCACGCGCAAGGTGCGACGGTGGGCATTTCCGGCACGCGCGAAAACGTACTGAGTGATGTGGCCACGGAGCTTGGCGACCGGGTCCACGTTCTACCTTGCAATCTGGGTGACAGCGATGCGGTGGACGCGCTCCCCAAACAGGCAGAAGAAGTGCTGGGGCAGGTGGATATTCTCGTCAACAATGCCGGCATCACCCGCGACAACATCTTCATGCGCATGAAGGATGAGGAATGGGATCAGGTTCTGGCGGTCAATCTCACCGCGAGTTTCCGGCTGTCCCGTGGTCTGATGCGCGGCATGATGAAACGCCGCTGGGGCCGCATCATCGGAATCACGTCTGTTGTCGGTGTCACCGGCAATCCCGGCCAGGCAAACTATGCAGCTGCCAAGGCAGGCATGATCGGCATGAGCAAATCCATTGCTCAGGAAGTCGCCAGCCGCGGAATCACCGTGAACTGTGTCGCACCCGGGTTTATCCAGACCGCGATGACGGACGTTCTGGATGACAGCCAGAAAGAGACGATTTCTACCCGTATCCCTGCGGGCCGTCTTGGTACATCAGAAGAGATTGCGGCGGCGGCACTTTACCTTGCCAGCGAGGAAGCAGCCTATGTGACCGGCCAGACCATTCATGTGAATGGCGGTATGGCCATGATTTAGCCTCACTGTCAGCTAGGGTGCCGGAAACCAGCCTTGGCCTAGAGGCCCGGAATCACTTGGGTTTTAAGCCCTATTGCCCTTGGACTGACAATCTGGTCAAAGGAATATGATTGTGTTACCAAGCGACCGCTTTTCGGGACATAAAGCGGGCGCTGCGCACAGGTAGCGCTGCAATACGTCCACACCGAGTTTACTGCACATTCGGTTGGAATTGAGAGATTTCAACTTGTGTGCGAGCCTAAGTTTGAGCCCCAGACCACGCTGCTTTTGCTAGCGGGTCGCATACTATGAGCTGAGAGAAGAAACATGAGTGACATCGCAGAAAACGTCAAAAAGATCGTTGTCGAGCACCTTGGCGTCGAAGCCGACAAGGTCACCGAGAACGCCAGCTTCATCGACGATCTGGGCGCTGACAGCCTGGACACCGTTGAGCTGGTCATGGCTTTCGAAGAAGAGTTCGAAGTTGAAATTCCTGACGATGCTGCTGAAACCATCCTGACGGTTGGCGATGCCATCAAGTTCATCAAGGAAAACGCCAGCAGCTAAGCTGATGGTACTTGAGGACTAGACCTTTTGGCGGGCGGGTGTGCAGCAGCATGCCCGTCCGTATTGCTATCTGACGGGTGATGGTGACACCCGTGCCACTAAATCCATCTGGGAGACATCCATGGTTGAGCTGAGACGCGCAGTTGTTACGGGCCTGGGTCTTGTAACCCCTCTTGGTACCGGCGTTGAAACAACCTGGTCCCGGCTCCTCGATGGGCAGTCCGGTGCGGGCCAGATCACCAAGTTCGATGCATCCGGCTACCCGTGCACGATTGCCTGTGAAGTCAAACGCGGCGATGGCACGGACGGGACCTTCAACCAGGACGACTGGGTGGATCCGAAAGAAGCCAAGCGCATGGATGATTTCATCATCTATTCGCAGGCAGCTGCAAAACAGGCCCTCGATGACGCCGACTGGCATCCTGAAGAGTACGAAGATCAGGTTCGGTCCGGCGTGATTATCGGTTCCGGCATCGGTGGCCTTCCCGGCATCGAAGAAGGTGCGCTGACACTGCACAACAAGGGCCTGCGCCGCCTCTCACCATTCTTCATTCCCGGCCGCCTGATTAACCTCACATCCGGCTATGCGTCTATTCGCTGGGGGCTCAAGGGCCCAAACCACTCGGTCGTCACCGCATGTTCAACCGGTGCCCACGCCATTGGTGATGCGGCCCGAATGGTGATGTTCGGGGATGCCGACGTGATGGTCGCTGGTGGAGCGGAAGCGGCAATCTCCCCGCTGGGCATCGGCGGCTTCTGTGCCTGCCGCGCACTTTCCACCGGCTTCAACGACACGCCCGAAAAAGGTTCGCGCCCCTATGACAAGGACCGGGATGGCTTTGTGATGGGCGAGGGGGCTGGCGTCGTGGTTGTGGAAGAGTACGAACATGCCAAGGCTCGTGGTGCCAAGATGTACGCTGAAGTGGTCGGCTACGGCATGTCCGGGGATGCCTATCACATCACCGCACCGGCAGAGGATGGCGATGGCGCATACCGCTCCATGCGTATGGCGATCGAACGGGCCGGAATTTCCCCCGAAGACATCGACTATGTGAACGCCCACGGTACATCAACCCCGCTTGGCGACGAGATTGAGCTGCGTGCTGTGGAGCGCCTGTTTGGCAACGAGCAGCCGGATGTTTCCATGTCATCCACCAAGTCTGCGGTGGGTCACCTCCTGGGCGCGGCCGGTGCCATTGAGGGCATCTTCTCCATGCTCGCCATTCGCGACAATGTCGTGCCGCCGACGATCAATCTGGACAACCCGTCGGTCGAGACATCATTGGACCTTGTTGCCAATACGAAGAAGGAGAAGGACGTGAACATCGCCCTTTCCAATTCCTTCGGCTTTGGTGGCACAAATGCTTCACTCGTCTTTAAGGCAGTTGACGCATAAACAAGGCTGACGCTTCCGTGCCGGCTTGAGTGAGCCCGAGCCCTGGCTTGAGCAAGGTAGAAAACGCCGCAATGGACGAAATGCCGACGACACCTGACGCACCGAAAAAGCCCAAGCGGCGGTTTCTGCGTGCCTTCGCCTTTTTCGCTATCTCCTTTGCGATCGCTCTTGTTGTCATTGGCGCGCCCATGTGGCTCGCATGGCGTGGCTTTGTCGGCCCTAGTGATATTCCCGAACGTACAACCGTCCTGATTGCTGAGGGCTCTGGCCTCAACAGCATTGCCAATCAACTTGAACGCGAGAACCTTATAGCTGATGCGTTGATGTTCCGCGTCGGTGTCGAACTGCACCGCAAATCGTCCTCGCTCAAAGCAGGCGAGTACGAGATCCCACGCCATGCGAGCATGCGCCAGATCATGCGCATTCTTGTGGAAGGCAAACCGATCCTCCACCCGATCACCATTTTTGAGGGCATGACTTCATGGGAGGTGGTCGAGCATCTGAAACTTCAGCCGGTTCTCACGGGAAGCGTCCCGATTGTTCCGGCGGAAGGGACGCTGCTGCCTGAGACTTATCTCGTCACCCGCGGTACATCGCGGCAGGAAGTTGTGGACCGGATGCGCAAGGCTCAACGCAAGGTCATCAACGATCTTTGGGATGACCGTGTTGAAGGACTGCCGTTCGATACAATCGAAGAAGCTCTTGTGCTGGCCTCCATCGTTGAAAAGGAAACCGGGCAGGGCGACGAGCGCGACATGGCTGCCAGCGTTTTCATCAACCGTCTCAACCGCGGCATGCGTCTGCAGTCAGACCCAACCATCATCTACGGCATTACCAATGGTGAAGGCCCACTTGGCCGTCGCATCCGCCGGTCTGAAATCCGTGCCGTCACGCCGTACAACACCTACCAGATTGACGGTCTGCCCCCGACGCCAATCTGTAACCCTGGAGCCGCCGCCATTGAGGCCGTGCTCAACCCGGCAGACACGGAATATCTGTTCTTTGTCGCGGATGGGACCGGCGGCCATGCCTTTGCCCGCACCAATCGTGAGCACGAGCGAAACGTACGTGTTTGGCGGCAGATACAGCGAGAGCGCGGATTGCGCTAGAGTGCTTCCATGAAACTGAAAAGCATGACGGGATTCGGCCGCGCCGATGGAACCCGCAATGACTGGCGCTGGCATTGGGAACTCAAGACCGTAAACGCTCGCGGGCTCGATATCCGGATGCGGATGCCCAATGGTCTCGAGCCCCTTGAACAGGATTTGAAAAAGTCGCTTCAATCCAAGCTCAAACGCGGCGCCGTCCAGGTGTTCATCAACATTGAGCGGGAGAAAGCCGGCACGGACGTTCGCGTGAACGCGGATGTGGCAACCAAGCTGATGGCAGAACTCAAGACGCTGGCGACAGGGCTTGGCACTGAGCCACCTTCTCTTGAAGCTGTGCTTGGCATTCGTGGTGTCATTGACGTCGCTGAGCCGGACGCAGACGAAGAAGAAACCGCCGCCCGGTTGAAAGCCGTTGCCGGAACCTTTGATGAAGCCGTGCAAAGCCTCGTGTCAGCGCGTGCTGATGAAGGGGCAAAGCTTCACGGAATTCTCGACGGTGTTCTCAACGAGATCGAGCAGCTAGTCGCGCAGGCCGACAGTCTGGCAGCATTGGCACCCGAGGCCATCCGCAAGAAGCTTGAGGCTCAGGTGACGGAACTGCTGGCAGATCGCGCCGAGATGCCGGAAGAGCGTATCGTCCAGGAAGTCGCCATGTTGGCAGGCAAGGCTGACATCCGAGAAGAACTGGATCGCCTGAGGGCCCATGTGACGCAAGCAAGAACCCTGCTTCTCGAGGGTGAGGCCGTGGGTCGGAAACTTGATTTTCTGGCGCAGGAGTTCAATCGTGAGGCCAACACGTTGTGCTCGAAGTCTTCAGACACTGATCTCACCCGCATCGGTCTTGATCTGAAAGCCGCAATTGAGCAACTGCGCGAACAGGTGCAAAACGTTGAGTGATGTTTCGATCAACCGCCGCGGCCTGATGTTCGTGATGTCATCGCCATCAGGCGCCGGCAAGACGACCCTTTCGCGCGGTTTGCTAGACTCTGACGACGAAATCGTGATGTCCGTTTCCGCAACAACCCGGGCGCCGCGTCCAGGAGAAGTTGACGGCAAAGACTACTACTTTGTTTCGGTCGAAGAGTTCGGTCTCATGGTCAACCGGCGCGAGTTTCTCGAGCACGCCAAAGTGTTCGACAACTACTACGGCACGCCCAGCCAGCCCGTCGAAGAAGCGCTCGCCAGCGGTCAGGATGTCATGTTCGACATAGACTGGCAGGGGACCCAGCAACTCAAGCAGAATGCCGGTGCCGATGTGGTCAGCATCTTCATCCTGCCGCCATCAACGCAGGAACTGGAACGCCGGCTTCACGCACGCGCGCAGGACAGTGCCGAAGTGGTTGCCAGTCGCATGTCCAAGGCGGCAGACGAGATGAGCCATTGGGCAGAATATGACTACATCATCGTCAACCAGGATATCGAGCAGAGCAGCAGACAGGTGCGCGCCATTCTGGACGCGGAACGCCTGAAGCGCCCGCGCCAGACTGGCCTGGATGGATTTGTAAAAGGCCTCCGGGAAGGCCTATAGGTTCCTTAAGGAACCAGCACCACGCGCCCAAGGACGGAACCGTCACGCAGATCGTCAAGGGACTTGCTTGCCTGATCCATGTTGCGTTGTTCGACCGGAATGGGGTCGACCTTGCCGGCACGCACCAGCTCCATCATGTCAGAGGCTTCCTGAGGAGAGCCGACGAATGAGCCACCGATGGTGATGGCCCGCATGGGGAACATCGGGATCGGCATGGCGAAACCGCCACCGAAGAGACCAACAACAACAACCTGACCGCCCTTGCGCACCACGGATGATGCAAAAGCAAGGGAGGATTCCGATCCGACGAAGTCAATCGCCGCGTAGGCGCCACCGTCTGTGTCGGCAATCACCTGCTTGATGGCATCCTCATCTTTGGGATTGTATACGGCAGCCGCACCGGCCCCCTGAGCGGCCTGAAGCTTGCCGGGGTCGACATCGGCAGCCAGTGGTGCGGAGGACAGCATGGCGCGGGCGAATTGAATGCCCATCATGCCGACGCCCCCACAACCAACGATCACAACCTTGTCATCAGGGCCAGGCTCACCAATCCGCTTGATCGCCGAGTACGCAGTCAGGCCTGAGCACATATAGGTTGCTGCGAGCCCCGGAGTGACGCCCTTGCGGTCCAGAAGATACTTTTGATCCGGCACGAGAACATGTGTCGCAAAACCGCCGGCAACATTGATGCCGAGCTGTCGAGATCTGTTGCAAAGATGCTCATCACCACGGGCACAGGTAGGGCAGTCCCCGCAGCCGATCCAGGGATAAACGACATAATCATCACCGGGCCTGATGCCTTCAACATCGGGCCCAACAGCTTCCACCACACCTTCAATCTCATGGCCCAGCGTGAATGGCAGCTTGCGGCCACCCTTCACGTCCAGCTGGTTGCCGCCGCCCATGTCAAAGTAACCGTCATGCAGATGGACGTCTGAATGGCAAACACCGCAATGGGAGACTTTCACGAGTACTTCGCGGCCTTTCGGCTCGGGGGTATCTGATGTGGTTTCTTCAAGTGCTTCGCCATAGGCGACGATGGATTGGCTTTTCACGGGATAAGTACCTCTGACATTCGGGTTTGATCTCGGGAATTGTCTGGGGATCAGCCGATTGCCTGTTCAAACAGTTTCTCGAAATCGCTGGCCTCGAGCGGACGCGGATTTGTGAAGGTGCTGACGTCAGTCACAGCGTTTTCAATAATGCCCGGAGTGTCCATGGAGACGCCCATTTCACCAAGATTTTTGGGGATGCCAATTCGTGCATTCAGTGCTTCGATTTCATCAGCCAGATCTGCATTGGCTGCCAAGCCCATGGCTTCGCGAATGCGGTCATACTTGTCCCCGACAAAGTCAGCGTTGTAGCGCAGCACTGCAGGCAGGATGACGGCATTCAACGTGCCATGGTGCAGCTTCAACTCTTTGACGCGACCACAGGCGTGACTCATAGAGTGGACGGCGCCAAGACCCTTGATGAAAGCCATGGCACCCTCACTTGCGGCCATCATCATGTTGTAGCGCGCATCCTTGTCCTGCCCGTCAGCAACAGCCTTTTCCAGATAGCCCATCTTGAAGGCGCGGCGCAGACCATCAAGACCGACCGCTTCTGCAGGAGGGTTGTCCATTGGTGAAATCACGGCCTCAATGCAGTGTGTGATTGCATCCATGCCGGTAGCAGCTGTCAGGCGTGCTGGCAGACCCAGCGTCAGCTCCGGATCACACAGCGCAACCTTTGGGATAAGGTTCTGGCTGGCAAAAATCAGCTTGCGGCCATCTTTGGTGATGATCACCGAACCCACTGATACTTCAGACCCGGTGCCTGCCGTAGTCGGCATCGCGATGTGGGGTGCCGTTTCTCCAATAAGGCCGCCGCCACCTTCAATAGCCGCAAACTGGGTCAGCTCACCTTCATGCGTCGCAAGCAGGACGAGACCTTTTGCCAGATCCATGGACGAGCCGCCGCCAAGACTGATGACGCCATCACACCCGGCGTCCTTGTACTGGGCAAGAGCTTCAAGGGTTGCTTCTTCGGTTGGATTTTCCGGCGTGCCGTCAAAAATCTCCGGCGAAAACTCGTTGCCCATGGCTTCGCGGACTTTGTCGAGAATACCGGCGGCGACAATGCCTTTGTCGGTCACAATCATCGGGCGCTTGATGCCAAGCTGCTTCATGGTATCGGCCACCATGGAACGAGAGCCGAAATCGATATGCGTTGTGTTGAGGTAGCTGAGCGTTGCCATGTGGTCGTTCCTTACTCCCTGAGCGCCATTGGATCTGCGCGTGCCGACAAGTTGTCAGTCATTCATTTGGCCGTACTTTGCCACCCCCCGCGCCGGGTCACAACATGTACCGGCGCAAATCGATGTCTTATTGGTCCGCGTCACTTAGAAGACGGGCCAGGGCCAGAAAGTCTGAGACATTCAGGCGCTCTGCACGCTCCGTTGGTTTGATGCCAACCATTTCGCAGGCGGCCTCGGGGTCCCTAAAGATCTGTTTCAGAGACACGCGCAGCATTTTCCGGCGTTGACCAAACGCTGCGGCAGTGACCTTCTCAACGGCGCGCAGAGGCGGATCGTCTGGGCCCATAGCACGTGGTATCATATGGACAATACTGGACATGACCTTGGGCGGTGGCGTGAAGGCGCGGGGGTCCACATCAAAAACAGTGTTGGCGTCAGTCCGCCATTGTGAGATCACCGACAGGCGGCCATATGCCTTGCTGCCTGGCCCCGCCACAACCCGCTCGGCGACTTCCTTCTGGAACATCAGCGTCATGGAGACGAGCCAGGACGGCCAGGGGTCAAGACTGAGCCATTTGAGCAGCAGAGCAGTGGAAATGTTGTAGGGAAGATTGGCAACAATGCGAGCGGGCCGCGTGATGTAGTCGGCTTCGTTTACAGACAAAGCATCAGCTTCGACCAGTTGCAGGCGGTTTGGGTAGGCAACCGCAACATCCTGCAAAGCTGCTGACGCGCGTTCGTCCCGCTCAACAGCGACGACCCGGTGTGCACCTTCCATGAGCAAGGCTCGTGTCAGCCCACCCGGGCCCGGGCCGACTTCAATCGTGTCATGTTCAGATAGATCACCCGCGACCCGCGCGATGCGGCGGGTAAGGTTCAGGTCCAGAAGGAAGTGCTGCCCAAGGGACTTGCGCGCATCAAGCCCATGCGTGGCAATGACTTCCCGAAGGGGCGGCAGACCATCATCACTCACGACAGTGCCCGTCGACGATTGGCGGCACACAGGTCTGCCAGCTTGAGGGCCTCGATGAAACTCTCTGGGTTCGCTTTGCCGGTGCCGGCAATGTCCAGTGCCGTGCCGTGGTCAGGAGAGCTTCGGACGATTGGAAGGCCAAGCGTCAGGTTGACGCCATGGTCAAAATCCAGCGTCTTGAGTGGGATAAGCGCTTGATCATGGTACATGCACAAAAATGCGTCCGCATTGTCACGGACCTGAACGTGAAAAAGGGTGTCTGCTGGATGCGGTCCTGTGACTTTGATGCCGTCAGCCCGTAGCGTTTCGATGGCCGGCAGAATCACTGATTGCTCTTCCTCACCAATTGTGCCGCCTTCACCGGCGTGTGGGTTGAGACCGGCAACCGCGATGCGGGGTGACCTGATCTCAAAATCGTCGCGCAAGCTTTGCGCCGTCACGCGGCCCGCATGGACGATTGCCTGTGTTGTCAGCTGCGAGGCGACATCCGCCAGTGGAATGTGGATGGTTACTGGCACAACGCGCATCTGCGGCGATACGAGCATCATCACGGGCGCACCCTCGGCCCCCGTCAGGGCTGCTAAATACTCGGTGTGACCGGGATATCTGAAACCGGCCTCATAGAGGCTCTGTTTCTGGATTGGGTTTGTTACAACGGCGCTCGCCTGACCCTCAAAGACCCATTGTGTCGCGACTTCAATTGCCCCGATCACCGCCTCGCCATGCGCCACATTCGTCGTTCCCGCTGTCGCTGGTGGTGCCAGAGTTTCATCAAGTTCGGCAACAGGAAGGGCCTTGCCGAAAGTGCTGACGGCTTCAGCGCCGGTACTGACCGCCCTCAGCGGGGCATCAAACCCCAACTGTTTGGAGACATCGGAAAGGCGCGCTATGTCGTCTACCGCAACAAAGGGCGGTAGCGCCCGTTTATGACGCTGTGACCATGCTTTGAGAAGGATCTCTCCACCGACACCACCAGGCTCTCCCATGGTGACCGCAAGCGGAAGAGGGTGGGTTTTATCCGGAAGACTCACCGCATTTCGACGACAGCATTGCGCCGCAGGTCTCGAAGATAACGCCTGGACATCATGGCCAGTTCCTGACTGAACAACTGGTTTTCAATGTCATCGCGGCTTGGCAGCTGGCGCTCGACCATCTTCCGGTCACACAGGACCACAAGTTCTATGCCTTCCGGTGTTCGTTGGGGTGGCCCCCATTGGTTAAGCTTGAGTTCCATAAGGCCCGCGCGTGCCGGTGCAGGGAAGGCTCTCATTGGACGCTCTTCGACACGGCTGAATCTTGAGTTCGGATTGACCTTTTTTGCGAAGGCCTCGAGCTCACCACACGCCATGGGGGTTTTGATCGCGTTGGAGATCGCCACACTTGTGCGTTCAAGCTGCGCCCGGGGCATGTCCTCGGTGAAAGGAATGTTTATCGCCTCAAGTGTAATGGCAGCATCCATCGGATCTTGTTTGTCGCTGCTGAGGCGGCGGTCGCGCAACTGCAGAATGTGGTAACCCGCAACTGTTCGTATCGGATCTGACGTCTGACCTATGTTCAATAGCCGCAACGCGGAGTTGAGGGCATTGGACAACTGACCGTCGATGATCCAACCGGCATCGCCGCCGTTTGCAGCTGTTGGCGCCTGGCTGAACTGCCCTGCGATGGCACGAATGTCGCCACCTTGCCGCAACTGGTCCACCAACTGCGCGGCAGCCGAGCGGGCGCGCGCTTCGTCTTCAGGCGATTCTACAGGTATCAGGACTTCAGAAACGAGATATGACGCCAATTCGGACTGATTGATGATCCGTTCGAGAACGGTATCAATCTCGGTGTCGGTTACGGTTACACGCGGCCCAAATCGGCTTTCAACAAGCTCGTTCCACGCTAGTTCCGCGAAGACCTGTGTCCTAAGCGTCTCCACGTTGACGTTGACTGATTCCAGAAATCCAAGGATCTGATCCAGGGACATGTTGCTGCGGCCGCCAAGCCGTTCAATAGCGCGGTCAATATCAGCGTCATCCACCTCTATGTTTTTATCTATGGCTTCCTGAATTTGCAGGCGTTCATCAACCAGCGCCCGCAACACCTGAGGGCGTATCCGTTCCAGATTTTCTGGTGTGCGGGGAACGCCGGCAGTCGCAAACACGAGACCCAGCCGCTGCTCCAGATCGTACCCCGATATCACACTATCATTCACGATAGCTGCGATGCGCTGGACCATTTGAGCTGATGAGCTGGTGGATGAGAGCACCACGAGTCCAGCCGCAAAAACCGCTCCAACACAGCTTGTGAGCACGCGGTTACAGCGCAGAACAGCGAGACGTTGCGGCAATCGTGTAAGAAAAGTGTGCATGTGGAATGAAATCATATCTGTCTTGAAGGCAAATAGGCCTGCCAACCAAAGGTACCGGATACTGACCCAAAAAAGCCCATTGTACCCAACGGTTTAATTGTTCCCCACGCCTGATCGGGAGCATAGCGAAAGATACGCTGCAATCAAGCGCGGAACCTCGTGGAGGACGCTAGTTTTCCTGGGCGCTGGAAACGGTTGTCGATCCGCCAAACTCACCCAGACTGACCAGTTGTATCCGGAAAGTAACCGAGTTGGTGGGCTCAATATCCCGGTCACGGATAAAGCTCTGGTTGAAGCTCAGTGAGAAAAGGAAGCACTCATCCTGATAGGTCAGGCCTACACTGTCGGACACCATTTCGGCCCGCCTTAGATCCCGCCGTGCATTGCCGGTCAGCCACCAGTTGTCAGCAAAGTTGAATGAGAAAGCACCGGAAACTTCCTCACCTTCCTGATTGTTGACCGTATCAAGGCTTGAATCGAGGAACACATAGTTCGCGCCAATCCCGATACTCCTGCCTTCAAACAGCTCGAACCCGGATGTCAAAGAAACTTCGTTGCGCAGCAACTTGCCGTCCTTTGGGTCCGCACGGAAACGGCTCACAAGATCGAGATAAGGGCCCGGATTGATCTGAACGCGGCCGACAACATCTGAGTCACTGTCCTGAAGGCCGCTCCCGGCAGGGAAGGTGGCATTTTCTTCCAGCCTGTATGATTGCCCCAGCAGAATGTTTGCCTGTCCGCCTTCGTCTCCGAGCATGGAGTACTGCACGCCGTAGTTGATCCGGGCCCCATCTTCAAAGCGGTCGAGGCCGGGATATCGGTTCCGGTCAAACAGGTGAGTTGTATCAAAGTCAACACTCAGGCTGTCATCATTGGGAATGTCGCGCGGGTTTGCATTACTGGGTGAGTAGACCGCCTGCACGATTGGCTCGATGATATGGGATGAGTTTTCACTGATGCTCACCCATGGCCATCTGTACTCCAGACCCACTGTCGGCAAAATCCGTGTCTGTACCGAAGACTTGTTCTGACCAATGCCGTCCACAATGTCTTCGTCAACGACATAGACGTCCCCCCGAACATCAGCAAAAGCCCCGAACTGCTCACCCGACCTGGCAGTGCGGGAGATTTCCCACCCCAGGTCACCTGAGAAGCGTTGAAAGCTGGTGCCCTCGGTCCGTTGCAGGTTCAGCGCGTTGAATCTCCCTTTCACCTGGCCGCCGGCAATCAGTGGCTCGAAGTAGTACTCCGCATCGATCAAAGGGGTAACAAACGGGATGCTGGCCTGATCGTCATTTGCCAGCAGACCCTGGAAGTAGAAAGCTTCCGCACGGGCAAAGTTTCGATTGTCCAGGGTTTGCACATAGGCTGTGGAAATCAGGTCGTTCTCGCTGAAAATGTCATATCGACGAAGATAGGTTTCATCCGTCGTCAGCTTGAGGTCGATCCCCGCAGTCGTCTTTTCGGTGATATCAAACCGGCCATTTGCAAAAAGGTGGCCGCGGAAATCATCAATGTCTGACCCGCGAACCTGTTCCTCGTCCGGCCATGTGCCACTTGCTTCAATCTTGTACTGGCCAAAGCCAACATGATGCCGGAACTCGCCGGCATAGACATTGCCCACCTGGGTCTGCCACCGCGGCCGGAACGTAAAGTCCATGTTTGGCGCAATGTTCCAGAAGAACGGCGTTCTGACCGTCGTTCCAAATTCCGGCGAGACCGCGATGGTGGGCGTGAGCAAGCCAGTCTGACGCTTCACGGACGGGTCCGGGTGGCTGAAATACGGTGTGTAGAACACAGGAACGCCGAAGAACTCGATAAACGCGTCTTCATACTCGACACGCTTTTTCTCTTTGTCATGAATGACGTTGAACGACCGTATCTGCCAAAGGGGAGACGAGTTGGGGTCCTCTTCGCAAACGTCGCAGACCGTATAGACCGCTTTGTTCAGCTCAGTCCGGTTGGCAGCGCTGCGTGTGCCTGAATTGGCAGCCACACGGGCGTTATCTTCAAGAAGCAGGCGCACAGTTTCACCAACAGCATCTGCAAAGTCGTCAGACAGGACCATTGAGTCCGCAAAAAGAACCTGACCGTCTGGCTGCAGGAGACTGACATTCCCATTCGCTGTGACAGTCTTTGCCTGGCGGTCGTAGATGATCGAGTCTGCCATCAGGACTTGTGAGTCTGACGTGACTTCCACATTCCCTTTGGCGGTTACGACATCTGCTGATTTGTCATGAACCATCTCGTCAGCTTCGATGAGGACTGTGTCTTCATATTGCTGCTGGGGAATGCTGGGGATGGGAGCTGGCGCTGGTGCCGATGCCGAAGTCGGTGTTGGCTCAACACGAATTTGGCTGGCCGGAACATTGGTGGTTTCGACCGCAGTACTGACATCCGCTGGCGGTACTAGCGGCAAATAGGTCTGGGGGGTCGGCGTTGGCTGAACCAGGGGTTCGTAGGTTGTGGGTGTGGTCGGGCTAACAAGTGGCTCATATGTTTGCGCGGAGCTGGTTGGGATAAGTGGATCCCAGGTCCGGGCTAGGGCGCTGCCGGGCCATACCATGAGGGCAGTCAACAGGGCGCACGCAGGAGCCTTCCGCGTGATCAAGATCACATGTCTTGAGAACGCACTACGCTCCATCTGCGAACAGACCCCCTCGACCCCCATAGGCTGCTAACCGTCCTCTTGGTGAAAAATCAATGCCCCACCTAGCATCGCACTGATGAAGGCGGGCGACCATGCGGCCAGAATGACAGGCATAACCCCTCTTGCGCCCAGTGCAAGGGTGACATCCGTGAAAAAGTACAAAAAGAAGCCGCTGATGATCCCTGCAACGATTAATTGTCCGATGCCGCCAAGCCGTGTCAGTCGCAGGCTGAAGCAGGCGGCAATCAGGACCATCGCCGCCATGAGAAATGGTCGCGAGGCCAATTGATGCCAGTGAAGCTCATATCGCAGGGCGGAGAAGCCAGCTTCCTGCGCGGTTTCAATGAATTCCGGCAACTCCCAGAATGACAATGTATCCGGAGAGGCAAAACTCTCCTGGACCCTCTCAAGCGTAAGGCTGGTTGGAAGGGAGTATGTCTCCAGGAACTGACGTTGCTCCCCGGGGACGGTCACCTGTGCGTTTGTGATGCTCCATTCACCATTGGCCAGAAGCGCCGTATCCGCATCAATGCGGCCCGTGAACTCTTCCGCGTTGTTGTAGAGGAAGATGATGACATCTCTGAGTTCAATGCCCTGATTCGTTACGCCAAGGGCATGGATCACAGATTGGCCGTTGTCATCTGCCTGCCGAAGCCACAATCCGGAATCCGACACCGCAAGCAGACTTGTCCGGCCACGGACATATTTGGATTCAAGGGCTTCAAAGCGTGAAACCATGGCCGCTGCGAGCGGATTGTAGACCGCAACGGCGCCGGTGCCGATCAAGAGAGCCAGCACAACCGCTGGTGCAAGAAACTGCCACGCGGAGACACCGGATGCGCGGGCAACAACGAACTCGTTGGTCCGTGAGAGTTGAAGGAATGCCCACATCGACCCGAACAGAACTGCAAAGGGCATCATCTTTTCTGAAATGCTTGGAAGCCGCAGCAGTCCCATCGACAGAACGGTCGTAAACGGAACTTCGCGTGACCCGGTCCGCCTGAGCAGCTCCACAAAGTCGATCACGAAGGCAAGTGCCATGCAGATGATGAACGAAGCGGCGATCGCCATAAGGGCCCGGCGCCCGAAATATAGATACATCGTCCAGGGAAGTCTCATGACCGTGATGCCTCCGCTGATCCCGAAGAGCTGATCATCTCATGCAGGGCCTTGAGGCTTGTCGCCGGCTTCCACCCGCCAATCATTGCGCACGCGGCTGCAAATGCAGCCAGAGGAATGAAATACTGAACCCCGATCAGCAGAGGATAGCGCGTCGCCCAGCCAACGGCAGCCAGATCCAGCAGCCGGACGCCCAAGCCCAATGCCACGGTTAGTACAATTCGCTTGCCGTAGCCGCGTCGGTTGAACTCGTTGGGCAGAAGACCGGCCATGGCAAAGGCGGCAAATACCAGAGCGTAGAGCGGTGAGGTGATGCGGGCATGACCCTCGGCAATCAACTCATCCTGATACTGATTGTCATAGGCCTGTGTCGTGTCCGGCCACAGCAGTTCAGGCAGGTAGCGCTCATAGGCCTTGAAGTATCGTTCTTCGGCGGGGTTTTCGAACTGGGTCAGGTCGAAGGCATATTTGTCGAAATAGAGAAAGTCAGTCTTCTTTTGGGCGTCACGGCGTTGGATGTTGCCGTTGAGCATGATCAGACGTGGCCCCTCGCGCGTATCAATCAGCTGGCCGCGGTCCGCGATATAGCTGACAGGCTTGTCCTTGTCCCGGTTGTCGTGAACGAGAAGCCCTTCGATCTCACCGCCGGGCAGGCGGTTCTCCACAAAAACAGTAAGGCCCGCGGCCGGCGTCGTGAACTCGCCAGCTTGCAGCAGCGAGGACGCAAATTCGGTTCGCATTTCAAGCAGGAGAGAGCGCATGTCCCGCATCGCCATGGGCAGCAGCAACATGTTTACCAGATAAGCCACAAGCATCACTGAGATAGCGCAGCCGAAAATGGATCGCGCAACCCGCCAGCGGCTCATGCCGGCTGCATACATCACGACCAGTTCGCTGTCCGAGCGCAGCCGGTAGAGGCAGTAGACAACTGCAAAGAACAACGCGATTGGCAGGACGATGACCAGGATGGACGGCACTACCAGGACAGAAAGGTAGAGGAACACGCCGACGTTCTGTCCCTGCTCAATCACGTCATTGAGCAGTTCAAGCGACTGGGTGAGCCAGACAACGCCGGTTAGAATGAGCATGAAGACGAGAAACGGCCCTGTGACCAGACGCGCCACATATGCATCAATCTTGAAAAAACGGGATGAGGTGTCGCGTGCCATCTGGGCTTGGTCTGTCCGGTCCTGCAGGTCTGCCCGTAAGCATCTCGGCTCGCGGAGCATCTTGTGTCTCAATAGTAGGCAACTAACAGCTGTTTTTGGTTAACAGCTGTCTGTCCCCCTAGGCAATCAATCCCCGCAGCCCTTTGGAAATACAGCACTTTGGTGATTTGGCGAACCCCCTAATGCCGTGCTAATCGGCAAATTCGGCCACTTTTCTGCGCCTTTGCATCACGATTTCGATAAAGTTAACAATTCGGGGGTCTCCCGCCCTGATTTGCCGCGTCACCTACAAATGACCTCCATGCGAAGGTCAAGAAGGACAATTTGATGAACGTAACGATTTCCAGCAGCACCCTGCCAAAAACAGGGGCCCTAGTTCTGATCGCTGTGGAGGGTGGCAAGCTTTTGCCAACCGCGCAGAGCGTTGATGACGCCATGCAGGGCGGACTCGCCAGGGCCATCAAGGCAGCAGAGTTCAAGGGCAAGGTTGGGCAGGTCCTGGATATTGCCGCACCGGAAGGGCTGAGCATCAATCGTCTTTTGGTGATGGGGCTGGGTGCTGCAAAATCTCTCAAGCCCGCCGGGCTTGAAACGGCCGCCGGACGGATGGTCAGCCGTCTGAATGGCGCACGGCTGAAGGCAGCCTCCTTTGCTGGCGACCCGATCCAAGGTAGTGGTATCGCAGATGGCGATATCGCGGCCCATCTGGCCTTTGGCGCCCAACTCGCCGCATACCGGTTTGACGCCTATCGCACCAAGCAAAAACCGGATCAAAAACCGACCCTAACCAGGGTCAGCGTGATGACGCGGGCGCAGGCGCGCGCCAAGAAGGCATGGGATGCTCTGTCGGCGGTTGCGCAAGGCGTCTACCTCGCGCGTGATCTGGTCAATGAGCCGCCAAATGTTCTGTACCCGGAGAGCTTTGCGAAACGGTGCAAGGCGCTTACGTCGAAAGGCCTCAAGGTTGAGGTTCTTGGTGAGAAGCAGATGGAAAAGCTCGGCATGGGCTCGCTGCTCGGCGTGGGGCAGGGGTCCGTGCGGGAAAGTCAGCTTGTCGTCATGCGGTGGGATGGCGGCGCCGCCAAGTCCAAGCCTGTCGCTTTTGTCGGCAAGGGCGTCACGTTTGACACAGGTGGCATTTCGCTCAAACCCGGTGCCGGCATGGAAGACATGAAAGGCGACATGGGCGGCGCTGCTGCGGTAACCGGAACCATGCTGGCGCTCGCTGCGCGAAAGGCAAAGGTCAACGCAGTGGGGGTCATCGGCCTTGTGGAAAATATGCCGGATGCAGGCGCGCAGCGTCCCGGCGATATCGTTACGTCCATGTCTGGCCAGACCATCGAGATCCAGAACACAGATGCGGAAGGCCGTCTCGTCCTTGCAGATGCACTCTGGTACACACAGGACCGCTTCAAACCGCGTTTCATGATCGACCTCGCAACGCTGACCGGTGCCATTCTCGTGGCGTTGGGCGAAGAGCATGCGGGCTTGTTCTCCGACAATGACAAGCTGGCGGATCAGATCCTTGAAGCCGGCAAAACGTCCGGTGAGACCCTTTGGCGGCTACCCATGGGCCCGGGGTATGACAAGCTCATCAAGTCGAAGTTTGCAGATATGCGGAACATCGGCGGCAGGTTCGCCGGCTCCATCACCGCGGCCCAGTTCCTAGGCCACTACACCAATGGTGTACCCTGGGCGCATCTGGATATTGCCGGAACCGCATGGCAGTCAGGCAAAAAGCCCACGTCTCCGTCCTGGGGCACAGGCTGGGGCGTGCGGCTGCTTGACCGACTGGTCGCAGACAACTTCGAGAAATAGTCCGGCCAATGTCTGAACTGCTCTTCTACCACCTCGAACGATCCTCTCTGGAAGCGGTGCTGCCGCAGCTTCTGGAGAAGACGCTTGAGCGTGGCTGGAAGGCGGTGGTCAGGGCCAGTTCCCCAGAGCGGGTGAAATCATTGGACGCGCATCTGTGGACCTACCGCGATGATGCCTTTCTCCCGCACGGCGCATGTGGCGAGGGACATGAGGAGGCACAACCGGTCCTGATTACGACGGGCAACGAAAATCCCGCAGACGCAAATGTCCTGTTCGCAGTAGACGGGGCGGACATTGGGCGTCTCGAGACCTATCAGCGCTGTGTGTTGATGTTTGACGGCAATGATCCCGGCGCTGTGGCTGCCGCCCGCATCCACTGGAAAGCCGTCAAGGATGCGGGCCACGACGCAACATACTGGCAGCAGAGTGAAGCCGGGCGATGGGAGAAGAAAGCCTAGGCCTGGCTGTCTTCCAGATCCTTCAGGGCAGTCTCATATTTCTGGGTGAGTTTCATCCAGGTATCTTCCGCCGCCTCCAGCTGATCTCCCAGGGCGCCACGCGCCCGTGAAATCAGATCAGCCTTTTTCGGGTCGCGTTCAAACAGACTGCCATCTGCCAGCACCGCATCCATCTTGGCGATTTTCTCTTCGATCTCGATGATCTTGAACTCCGCTTCGTCGGCCTTCTTCTTCAGCGGAGCAATGCCGGCGCGCTGTTGTGCTGTGGCCTTACGAACATCTTTGCCGCGCGGGGCTTCAGACGCTCGGGCATCCTTGTCATCAGACAATGACGACGTGTTTGAACCGGGACGTCCACGCTGGCTCAACAGCAGGCGCCGGTAGTCATCCATATCGCCATCAAATGACTGAACCTCGCCGTCGTGAACCAGCCACAACCGGTCCGCACAGGAGTCGATGAGATGCTGGTCATGGCTGATAAGGATGACCGCGCCGGAATACTCGTTGATCGCATTCACAAGCTGATCACGACCTTCCATGTCCAGATGGTTCGTCGGTTCGTCCAGCACCAGCATGTGCGGTTTGTCGAATGTGGCGATCGCAAGCAGCAAACGCGCCTTTTCACCCCCAGACAGATCAGCAACCTTCACGTCTGCCCGCTGGCCGGAGAAGCCGATGGCGCCAACACGAGCTCGCACCTGGGCATCAGTGACCTCGCCAAACTTTTCCATGCGCTGGCGCATGTTCTGGTAGGGCGTCAAACCATCCGCCAGTTCTTCCACCTGATGCTGAGCAAAGTAGCCGATACGCAAACGCGGGGATCTACGAAGGGTGCCGTCGGCCTGCTTGAGCCGCCCGGTCACGAGCTTGGCGAATGTGGATTTGCCGTTGCCGTTGGCGCCAAGTAGCGCAATGCGGTCATCCTGATCGATGCGCAGGGTCATGCGGTTCAGCACCGGCGGGTTGTCGCCATAACCGACGGCCGCGTTTTCCATGGTGATGATTGGCGGCGGTAAGAGATCTTCAGGCCCCTGAAGGCTAATCCGCGCCGAGTGTTCGTCTGCGAGGATCGTCGGTAGGTCAAGTTTGGTAAGAGCTTTAAGGCGGCTTTGCGCCTGACGTGCCTTCGAGGCCTTAGCGCGAAAGCGTTCGACAAACGCCGTCATGTGCTTGCGCTTGTCATCCAACTTCTTGCGAAGCGCCAGATCATGCGCCGCCTGTTCGGACTTCAGCCGCTGAAAGCGTTCGAAGTTTCCGGGATAGTAGGAAAGCCGCCGATGCTCCAGATGCAGGATGCCGCTGGCAACCTGATCCAGCAGATCACGGTCATGGCTGACGATGAGCAGCGTGCGCGGATATTTGCGCAAATAATCCACCAGCCAGATGGTGCCTTCCAGATCAAGATAGTTGGTTGGCTCATCGAGCAGCAGCAGGTCCGGCATCGTGAACAGCAATGCTGCCAGCGCCACGCGCATGCGCCAGCCTCCGGAAAAGTCTCGTGTCGGCCGCGCCTGATCGGTCTCATTGAACCCGAGCCCTGCCAGAATCGCGGCAGCACGTGCTGGTGCACTATGGGCATCAATATCGGCGAGCCGCGTATGAACTTCAGCGATGCGGTTTGGGTCTGTTGCCGTTTCTGCCTCGGCCAGAAGCTCCAGCCGCTCTTTGTCCGCTTCTAGAACAGTCTCCAGAAGACTCTTGTCCGTGGCGGGCGCCTCCTGCTCGACGCCACCGATACGCCAGTTTTTTGGCACGGAGATGGAGCCAGCATCCGGCGGGAGGTCGCCATTGATGAGACCAAAGAGGGTCGATTTGCCTGCACCATTGCGTCCCACAACGCCCACATGCTTGCCTTCCGGCACGCCCGCGGTGGCGTTTTCCAGCAAAACCCGCTCGCCGATGCGGTAGGTCAGGTCATTGATTTGCAGCATGGCCGTGAGATTTGCCCCTATGGGGCCCTTGTGGTGTGGCTTTTGGGTGCTTGCAGGAGTGCAACAGCGGCGGCTATAACCCGCGCGAATTTGCAGCACCAGATGCAACAGACCCCGAGATCATATTTCCCAGAAAGACGGTACTTCTAAGCGTCATTCGGCAGATGTCCACAGCCCCTTTTGCATTGAAGCAATGCGGCAGCGCGGATTTTCGCCCCTGACGGCAAGAATGGTACCGGATCGGCCAACCTGAAAGGCACAAATCCATGGCTCTTGAACGCACTTTTTCAATCATCAAGCCGGACGCAACCAAGCGGAACATCACCGGCAAGGTCATCGACCGTCTTGAATCAGCCGGCCTTCGGGTTATCGCGTCCAAGCGCATCCACATGACCAAGGAGCAGGCCGGCGGCTTCTATGCGGTCCACAAGGAGCGCCCCTTCTTCAATGACCTCGTCACGTTCATGGCTTCCGGTCCTGTGGTGGTTCAGGTGCTGGAAGGTGAAAATGCTATCGCCAAGAACCGCGAAGTTATGGGCGCAACGAACCCGGCTGATGCTGCTCCCGGCACCATTCGTGCTGACTTTGCTGAAAGCATTGATGCCAATTCAGTGCACGGTTCAGACGCGCCGGAAACCGCTGCAGAAGAGATCAAGTACTTCTTCTCAGACGACGAAATTGTTGGCTAGTCGCCAACCAGCTGCTGCCTCACGGCGCGGGTGAGAAGAGGGGCGGGCACTCAGTGTCCGCCCTTTTTGCATTCTGGCTTCGTACGACCTTGCCGTCTTCAAGTTTGACATCGCCTGACGCAATCATCTTCACTGCGGCGGGATAAAGTACATGTTCTGCTTCAAGAATGCGGGCAGACAGCGTGTCCGCCGTATCGTCCGCCAGGACCGGAACCGCTGCCTGACTGATGATCGGGCCGCTGTCGAGCGCTGGAATGATGTAGTGGACCGTGCACCCGGAAATCGTTGCGCCTGCATCAATCGCCTGTTGCTGAACCCGGATGCCCTTGAAAGAGGGGAGCAGGGACGGATGGATATTCACCATGCGGCCTTCCCAGCGGGCGGCAAACTCATCCGTCAGAATGCGCATGAAGCCCGCGTGACAGACCAGGTCCACATCAGCCTCCTCAAGCGCCTGCTCAAGTGCTGCGTCAAATGCGGCACGGCTATCAAACGCCTTATGGTCGATGGCCTTTGCGGGGATGCCGGCACGCGCTGCAGTCTGGAGCCCGGATGCGTCAGGCCTGTTCGATATGACGGTAACGATCTCGGCAGGATAGTCAGGCGCGGCCGCCGCTTCGATCAGGCGTTCCATGTTGCTGCCGCGCCCCGAGATCAGGATGGCGATCTTCATGCGGACGCGATCACCCCGATCTGGCGGGTCGGAACGCCCAGATCGTTAAGGCTTGCAATGGCTTCTTCTGCATCGGCACCGGCGGAGGCGACTGCAATCATCCCGATGCCGCAGTTGAAAGTTCGCCGCATTTCAGCATCGTCCATTCCACCGAGTTGTTGCAGCCAGTTGAATACAGGCGGCACATCCCAGGCATCAAAGTCGATGTCGGCTGCCAGCGCGTCTGGAAGCACGCGTGGAATGTTCTCACTGAACCCGCCGCCTGTAATATGCGCCAGCGCCTTGATGTGACCTGACTTGATGCTGGGAAGCAGCGGTTTCACATAAAGGCGTGTCGGGGTCAGCAACGCTTCACCAAGTGTTCCAGCTTCGGTTTCGAACGGCGCAGGGGCCTCAAGCTTTGCACCGGCGTCCGCAATGAGCCGTCGTACAAGCGAAAATCCATTTGAGTGAAGCCCGCTCGAACTCATGCCTAAAATGACGTCGCCGGGAGCCATGTCATTCCGAGGCAGGAGAGAGCCGCGTTCCGCCGCGCCTACCGAAAATCCCGCAAGATCGAAATCATCGCCCTGATACATGCCCGGCATTTCAGCGGTTTCACCACCGATCAGGGCACATCCGGATTGCTTGCAGCCCTCCGCGATGCCTGAGACCACTTGGGCAGCGGCCTCAACATCCAGATGCCCGGTCGCGAAATAGTCGAGGAAGAAAAGGGGTTCCGCACCCTGTACGATCAGGTCATTGACGCACATGGCCACGAGATCGATGCCGACCGTATCAAGAATGCCGGTGTCGATGGCCAGCCGCAGCTTGGTGCCGACACCGTCATTGGCTGCAACCAGAATGGGATCGGTGAAGCCTGCAGCCTTGAGGTCAAACAGGCCGCCAAAGCCACCAAGGTCACTGTCTGCCCCGGATCGGCGGGTGGCCTTCGCCATCGGGGCAATCAGCCGCACCAGCGCGTTGCCCGCGTCGATGTCCACGCCCGCGTCAGCATAGGTAATACCATTGCGTTTCGCGCCTTGCGCTGGATCCGCCATGAAGCCCTCTTGCTTGTTGTTGGCCGGTTTTTGGCCGTAATCAGCTGGCTGTATGCCCTGAGTCTTGCTCCAAGGCCAGCGAGCGCCTAAACGAGCCCAAAGCCCTCAAGAATGCAAGCCCGTCTGCCGCCTGTCCGGGTGGTGGCCGAGCGACACGAATGACGGCCAAATAACTGGTGAGAGTGATATAGTCGGTGCACATAGTTGCGACGGAAGTTCTGACGACGCAGACCGGCAAGGTGGGAGATACGAGTTTGGGACACACTGGGATACTGGCGCCGCGGTTGGCCTTGAGAATGGCAGGTTGCCTGGTCGGCTTTAAGGTGGCGGTCATCGCCGCCGCCTTTGTGGGAATCTCGGGTGCCGCCTGGGCCCAGGCTTCATCTGACGTCTACACCGTTACCGGCGTTTCCATCGATGCAACAGGTGCAGATCCGGCTCAGGCGCGGGAGGCCGCATTGACGCAGGGCCGGATCAAGGCTGCAGATGAAGTATTGCGGCGGTTCACCCTCTATGCAGACTGGCCCCGCCTGCCTGCCCTGACGGCAGAAGACGGGGACCTGTTGGTAACGGGTATCGGCGTGTCCAACGAGCGTGTGTCCGGCACCCGCTATCTGGGGGACGTCACGGCACGCCTAAACCCACAACAGGTGCGGCAGTTCCTGCGCCGGTCCGGTGTCCGGTTTACGGAAAATCAGGCAGCGCCAAGCCTGTTGCTTCCGGTCCTTGATACGCCGGGCGTGCGGGTTCTCTTTGATGAGCCCAATCCATGGCGCGCAGCCTGGGAGACCATCGGACTTTCAAATTCGCTGGTGCCCATTCGGCTGGCACTTGGTGATCTCGAAGACTTTTCCGCAATTGATGCAGGCAGCGCCATAGGGGCCGACTGGTCTGTGGTTGAACCCATCGCGACGCGCTATGGCGTCAAGCAGGTGCTCGTTGCGCATGCCCGCGGCGGCGAGGGATCGAAGCTGGAAGTCACCCTGCATCGCATCACGCCGGGCGGGGTTGACGAGACGCGGCGCACGTTTGAAGGCGCAACAATCGAAGAGGCATCCGCCGCCGGTGCAGAGGGGTTGAGGAATTCGCTGATCGCGAGCTGGAAAACTCAGAATGCTGTGGCATTTGGCCTCGAACAGACCGTTGCCGCATCCGTGGAATTCACTTCTTTGGCGGAATGGGCAGCCATACGCCAGCGTCTCAACTCCGCTTCCATCGTGCAGAAAGTTGATGTGGTCGCCGTCTCGCCGCGTGGCGCGCAGGTCAATCTGAGAGTATCCGGACCAATGCCCGCTCTGGCGGCAAACCTGGCCCAGCGGCAACTGCGTCTGTTGGACGAGGGCGGGTACTGGACGCTGGCATTCGCGTCCACAGCCGCTGCCCCCGGGCCAATCCTGAATGATGCTGCCGATGCGGTTGCGCCATCTACCGTCGCAACACCGACGCGTACGGCGCCTCCGGCGTCACCGGGAGGGCTGCCGGAGGACGAGGCAATTGCTGACCGCCTGACCCGTCAGAACGCAGGCTCTCCAGCGCCGTGAGTTTCGTCCCAAATCTGATAACGCTGGGGCGGCTCATACTGGTTCCCGTGATTATCTACCTGATCGGCAATCAGGCTTATGAAGCAGCCTTTTGGGTCTTTGTCGCCGCCGGCATATCCGATGGTGTGGACGGCTTCATTGCCAAGCGCTTTGGGTACACCACAACCCTCGGAGCCTATCTTGACCCGGTTGCCGACAAGGCTCTTTTGGTCAGTATTTTTGTATCCCTCGGCATGCAGGAACTCATTCCGTTCTGGCTTGTGATCCTGGTTGTCAGTCGGGACGTGTTGATCGTCGGGGCCGTCCTCATTTCCTGGTTGATCGGCTTTGTCGTGACCATGCGCCCCTTGATGGTGAGCAAGATCAACACGACGGCGCAGATTGCCTATGCCGCAGCCGTTCTGGCTGTGCTTGGTTTCGCGTTCGAAGCACATGTCGGCACTCTGCTTATTCTGGGTGCTTACTTCACAGGGCTCACAACGGTCGTGTCCGGAGCAAGCTATCTTGTGGACTGGGTGCGCGATGTAAGCGCTTGGGAAACTGATACCGGCAGCACGCAGCAACCTTCGCAAGACCGGGAGGGCAATTGATGACGATCAGCAGGCAAGCGGTTACCTGGGCTGTTGTAGCGGTTGTGTTTGGCCTGCTGCTGCACGTGTTCAGCAGCATCATGTTGCCCTTCGTGGCGGGCATGGCGATTGCTTATTTTCTTGATCCCGCAGCAGACCGCCTGGAGAGCCTTGGGCTCAGCCGGATGGCTGCCACGAGTGTCATCTCCGTGGTTGGTGTGCTCCTGTTCATTCTGGCGCTTGTTATTCTGCTGCCGGTGCTTCAGGACCAGATCGTCAAATTCATTGAGCGCGCACCGGGTTACGTGGAGCAAATTCGAGGCCTCTTTGACAGGTTGATGAATGGACAACTGGCCCAGTTCATCTCTGGCTTCGACACAGACGCCAAGTCTGCCTTGACCGACATTGCCAAGTCAGCTGTCGGCTGGGCCGGGCAGGTGGTTCAGGGCGCCCTGACAAGCGGCCTTGCCTTTGTCAGCTTCATGTCACTCCTGTTCGTCACGCCGGTTGTGGCATTCTACCTTCTGCTCGACTGGGACCGGTTGTTGGAGCGGATGGACAGCTGGCTGCCCCGTGAGCACGCGGACACCATACGCCACCTGGTCAGCGAGATGGATGGCATGTTGTCGGGCTTTGTGCGCGGACAGGTGACTGTGTGCATTGTCCTTGGCACATTCTACGCAACGGCCCTGTCGGTTGTGGGTCTCGACTTCGGATTGGTCGTGGGGCTGACAGCCGGGTTGATCAGTTTCATTCCCTACGTCGGTGCTCTGGTCGGTCTTATCCTGTCCATGGGGCTGGCTCTGGTTCAGTTCTGGCCTGACCCGTTGATGATTGGCGCCGTGGCTGCCGTGTTTTTTGTGGGGCAGGCTCTTGAGGGGAATGTTCTCACACCCTGGCTTGTCGGGTCGCGCGTGAAGCTTCATCCGGTCTGGGTGATCTTCGCCTTGTTTGCCTTTGGAACACTTTTCGGCTTCGTCGGTGTTCTGCTCGCCCTGCCGCTTGCAGCCATGATTGGCGTGCTGACCCGGTTTGGATTGGGTGAGTACCTCAAGAGCGATCTCTACAAGGGCAATCGCGGTGAGTAGATCGCGGCCCGCCGCAGAAGGTCCGCAGATACCGCTGCCGCTTGATCACCGGCAGGCCCAGGGGCGCGATGATTTTCTGGTGTCGCAAAGCAACGCTGTTGCCGTTGCCTGGATTGACCAATGGCCCGACTGGCCGCAGCCGGTTGTGATCCTCAGCGGACCGGAAGGAAGCGGCAAGACCCACCTCGCCGATGTCTGGCGTGCACGGGCGAATGCTGCATGTTGCAACGCCATTGATCTGACGCTTGAAAACGTGCCTGACCTGCTCACATCGGGTGCACTCGTAGTCGAGGATATCGAGCTGCTCCGCCACCCCCCGGCGCTCTTTCATTTGTTCAATTTTGCCCGCGAAAAAGGCGCTGCGTTGATGCTGACCAGCACAGCAGCACCCGGAACGCTTCATTTCCCGTTACCGGATCTGATGTCCCGTCTCAACGCAGCACCGCTTGTGCAACTGAATGAACCGGATGACATGCTGCTGATACAGCTGATTGCCAAGCTGTTCTCTGAACGGGGCATTCACGCAAGCCCGGAGATGCTCGAATACATTGCTAACCGCATCGACCGATCCGCCCATGCGGCGCGCTCAGTCGTGGAAAACATCGATTTTCACGCACTCAGCCATGGCAAGAGGCTGAACATGAAAGTCATCCGCGATGTGCTGAAGGCGGCCACTCGTTAACTGCGTGATCGGCTCCCTATGGGGCCATTCATCTAAAAATGGTACTGTCATCCATCCGTCATACCAGGGTGCGATGGCTGGCATGCTGGTGGATGCGAATGCGCGTCTTCGGCGCGACCCTGCTGGACATGGAATCTGAGATGAGCTCTGAAACAAACGTGACGCCTTTCGAGACCCCGCAGACTGGTGCGCCATCCTCGGAGCAGGCCTTTGCCGGCATTTCTACGGACTCAAACGAGCGTTTCATCAACCGCGAGCTTTCCTGGTTGGCCTTCAACGGGCGCGTGATGGAAGAAAGCGACAACGAAACCCACCCGCTTCTGGAGCGCTTGCGGTTCCTGTCCATCTCAGCGTCCAACCTGGACGAGTTCTACATGGTTCGCGTGGCCGGTCTCCACGGTCAGGTGCAGGCAGGCGTGGATACGCTCAGCCAGGAAGGTCTGACACCGGCCCAGCAGCTTGAGCAGGTCAACGCCGCCGCCGGCATCCTGATGCGGTCCCAGCAGGACATGTGGCGCAAGCTCCACGGCCTGATGGCTGAAAACGGCATGCATGTGGTGGATGCGGATGCGCTCACGCCGGCTGAGAAAGACTGGCTGGATGCATTTTTCCTTGAGGAAGTGTTTCCAGTACTGACGCCACTGGCTGTGGACCCGGCACACCCGTTCCCGTTCATCCCGAATCTTGGCATCTCCATGGCGCTTGATCTGCGCCGTGAGAGCGACGGTCAGCAATTGTCGGCCCTGCTGCCGATCCCTGGCAAAATCAAGCGCTTTGTCCGACTGCCAAACACCCCGCAGGACGGCAAGGAAGTAATCCGCTTCATTGCGCTGGAAGCTGTGATCGGTCTGTTTTCCAAACGTCTGTTCCCGGGATATGAAGTTAAAGGCTCCGGCGTATTCAGAATTATCCGGGACAGCGACCTGGAAATCGAAGAAGAAGCCGAAGACCTGGTACGGCTGTTTGAAAGCGCGCTGAAGCGCCGCCGCCGCGGCAGCGTTGTGCGCCTCAAGATCGCAAGTGACATGCCGGCGCGGCTCCGCAAACTGGTAATCTCAGAACTGGAAGTGAGCCCTCGCGATGTCATTCTCGTGGACGGGCTGGTTGGACTTGCCTCTACATCGCAACTGATTGTGGACGACCGGCCCGACCTCAAATTTGTCCCCTACAACGCCCGTTTCCCGGAGCGCATCCGCGATCATGGCGGTGACTGCTTTGCCGCGATCCGCGAGAAGGACATTTTGGTTCACCACCCCTATGAGAGCTTTGACGTGGTTGTGCAGTTTGTCCGTCAGGCTGCCAATGACCCTGATGTTGTCGCCATCAAGCAGACCCTCTACCGCACATCCGCCGACAGTCCGATTGTCCGTGCCCTGATTGAAGCTGCTGAGTCGGGCAAGTCGGTTACAGCGCTGGTTGAACTGAAAGCGCGATTTGATGAAGCTGCCAACATCAAACTGGCCCGCGACCTCGAGCGGGCCGGCGTGCAGGTCGTCTATGGGTTCATTGACTTCAAGACCCATGCAAAGATGTCCATGGTTGTACGCCGTGAAGGAGGTGAGCTGCGCACATACTGTCACTTCGGGACCGGCAACTATCACCCGATCACAGCCAAGATTTATACGGACCTCTCACTCTTTACGACGGACCCGGCTCTTGCACGCGATGCCGCGCGGTCTTTCAACTACATCACTGGGTATGCCGAGCCCGTGGATCTGGAGAAACTGGCACTGTCGCCGCTGCGCTTGCGAAATTTGCTGATCGAACACATCGAGCAGGAGATTGAGCATGTGAGAGCCGGCCGTCCTGGTGCGGTCTGGGCCAAGATGAACTCACTGGTTGATGCCTCGCTTATTGACGCCATGTATCTGGCAAGTCAGGCAGGCGTGAAGGTTGAACTCGTCGTACGCGGCATCTGCTGCCTGCGCCCCGGTGTGCCAGGCCTGTCTGAAAACATTGCCGTCAAAAGCATTGTCGGCCGGTTCCTCGAGCACTCACGTGTGGTCTGCTTCGGCAACGGCGATACGTTGCCTAACCCCAAGGCCAAGATTTACATCTCCTCTGCTGACTGGATGCCGCGCAATCTGTACCGCCGTGTCGAAACACTGGTGCCGGTTGAGAATGCAACCGTGCATGAGCAGATTTTGGATCAGATCATGGTCGCCAACCTGGAAGACAATCAGCAAAGCTGGGATTTGCATCCCGATGGCTCCTACGTGCGTGAAGTCATCAGTAAGGACGCCAAGCCCTTCAATGCTCATGAGTACTTCATGACCAATCCGAGCCTGTCCGGGCGGGGCAAGGCACTTGAAGAAAGCCTGCCGAAGCAGTTTCGTTTCCGCACATCTGCGGACTGAATTGGTGTATGAGTCTTTTTCCGGCATTTGCCGGTGAAGGATAACCAAGCAGCTCATGCTGTGTGGGGGATGCGTATGCCAACCGCGCTGAAACTGCGCGAGGTACCCGACCTGAGTGAAGGGGTCGGTATCATCGATATCGGGTCAAATTCGGTGCGCCTTGTTGTGTATGCGGATCATCGGCGCACGCCCATCCCGATCTTCAATGAAAAGGTCCTGTGCGGGCTCGGCAGAACTGTTGGCACAACAGGTGAGTTGGACCCGGACGGCATTGATCGGGCACTCGCTGCACTGGCGCGCTTTCGCGGTCTGACGCGCGCTCTGGGCATCGAGAATGTTGATGCCGTGGCGACCGCCGCCGTGCGCGAAGCGTCAAATGGTGACTACTTCATCGAACGTGCCGAGCACCTGTGTGGTGCATCAATCTCCATCCTCTCCGGCCAGGACGAAGCAAGGTACGCGGCCGAAGGCGTGCTTGCAGGCTTTCCGGATGCGGACGGCATTGTCGGCGATTTGGGCGGTGGCAGCCTGGAACTTGTGGACATCGCCAATGGGCGTTACGGCGAAGGTGTCTCGCTGCCCGTTGGTCCGCTGAGACTCATGGACCTGTCCGGCCATGACATCGGCAAGGCGCGGTCACTCGTGGCGGACGCCTTCGACACTACGTCCTGGAAGCCATCCAAGCCCGTCGAGAGCTTTTACGCGGTTGGTGGCAATTGGCGAAACATCGCCCGCATGAACATGTATGGCGACAACTACCCCTTACGCATCTTGCAGGCGTATTCCATGCGCCACAGCGAGGCCGTTGGCCTGGCTCAGCTGGTCTCAGGTCAAAGCGCCAAGTCCCTTGAGCGCGCACCCGGCATTTCCCGCAAGAGGCTGGAAACGCTCCCCTATGCCGCCCTCGTTCTTGAAAAGGTGCTGCAGGTCAGCAAAGCATCTCGGTTGGTGATATCAGCCTATGGCGTGCGGGAAGGCCTGCTTTATGCGCGCCTGTCAGACCAGGAACGCAAGGTCGACCCGCTTTTGAGCTGGGCACAGAATGTCGGTCGCCGGCTTGGCCGTTTCCCGGAGCACGGTGAAGAACTTGAGCGGTTCACCGCACCGCTGTTCAAGTCCGGCCCGTTGATGGCGGCAGACAAAGAAGAACGCAGACTGCATCAGGCAGCGTGTCATCTGAGCGATATGGCATGGCGTATTCACCCGGACTACCGGTCGCAGCACGTCCTGACAGAAATTTTACGTGCACCCGTATCCGGCATCGACCATCAGGGGCGCGTCTATCTCAGTTTGGCAGTTGCCAATCGCTACCGTAGTGGCCTGGCAAAAGGCGAACATGACCGCGTGTTGGCCCTTCTGGACGAAGACCGCAGCCGAAGGGCCGCGGCCGTCGGGCTTGCCCTTCGGCTGGGACATACGATTTCAGCAGGTGCCCCAAAACTGGTGACCGGTTTCAGGCTGAAGCCGGAAGCAGGCACGTTGACCCTGCTCGTTCCATCCACAAAGCGTGATCTGCTGGGTGAGGCGGTGGTCAAACGCCTGTCGGCACTGTCCCGTGCCATGGGTGTTGAGCCGGATATCCAGGTCTCGGACGTTTAGCGGGCTGTCGTTACTCAGCAGCGTCCTGAGTAAGGCGTACCGGCTTGATCATCTGGTCTTCAATCGCAAGACACAGCCGGCCGTGCTTCAGATCAAGGGCATCGCTGCCAAAGATCTCACGCCGCCACCCACGTAGCGCTGACACATCTGCCTTGTCGTCCGCAGCAATTCGCTCAAGGTCTGACACATTGCAGATGAGTTTCTGCGCGACATCATGGGCCTCGCATTTGTACTTGAGCAGCACCTTCAACAACTCAACCGTCGGTCCCAGCCCCTGCGGCAGCTGTTCAGGAGCTGCCGGCATCATCACTTCGCTTGATGGCTTGTTGAGGCCGCTCTGGACCGCATCTAGCAGGCTCTTGGCGTGACGGCTCTGTGCAAAGCCTTTTGGGACTGCCCTCAGATTGCCAAGGGCATCCGTCGAGGTCGGTGCCTGAGTGGCCACTTCCTGTATGGCGTCGTCCTTGAGGATGCGACCGCGCGGAACATTACGAATTTGCGCTTCGCTCTCACGCCAGGCAGCAGCCTCCATGAGAACGGCGACGGCCTTACGGCTTCGGTTGCGCAGTTTCAGCCGCTTCCAGGCATTTTCAGGTTTGACTTCATATGTGCCGGGGTCCTGAAGAATGGCCATCTCTTCAGCGACCCACTCTGCACGACCGGATTTGGTAATCTTGCGGCCTAGGTGTTCATACACCTGCCGCAGATGGGTCACGTCGGCAGCCGCATAGCGCAGTTGCTTGTCGGTCAGCGGGCGGCGGCTCCAGTCCGTGAAGCGGGATGACTTGTCGACCTGCTCGCCGGTGACCCGTTTCACAATGTTTTCGTATCCGACCGAATCTCCAAATCCGCAGACCATCGCTGCAACCTGGGTATCAAACAGCGGGTCAGGCAGGGTTTTGGCTTCATGCCAGAAGATTTCGATGTCCTGACGGGCGGCGTGAAATACCTTGATGACCGAAGTATTGGCCATCAGGTCGTAGAAAGCTGCCAGATCAATGCCATCCGCGAGCGGATCAATGATCAACGCGTCGCCCTTGGGTGCAGCTACCTGAATCAGGCACAGGACCGGCCAATACGTTGAATCCCGCAGAAATTCCGTATCGACGGTCACATAGGTTTCTTTGGAAAGTGTGGCGCAGGCCGCTTCGAGGGCCTTCGTGGTGGTAATAATATCCATGTCACAAATGCTATAGCTGAACCAGGGCGGATTGTCGCTAGTCTCGGAATACCTTCTGAAAAGCGTGGGGAATCTTGACAAGACCCGTACCCCTATGCGCTTCTCCGGCGCAACCGCCCGATCCTGATTTGCTCAGGGGGGCGAACCTCCCTAAACCCACGACTTACAAGGCTTTTTGCTGCCATGACCCGTTACCGTTCCCATACCTGCGGCCAATTGCGCGCCGAAGATGTTGGCAAGACCGTAAAACTGTCCGGCTGGGTCAATCGCGTCCGCGACCATGGCGGCCTGCTTTTTGTCGATCTGCGTGACCACTATGGCCTGACCCAGTGCGTCGCCGACCCTGACAGTCCGGCCTTCCCGAGTGTCGAAGCACTGCGTGCGGAATGGGTCGTGACCATTGAAGGCGAAGTGGTCGCCAGGTCCGACGATACGGTGAACGACAAGTTGCCGACGGGCGCTGTCGAAATCCGCATAACATCCATTGAAGTACAGTCTGAAGCGCAGGAACTGCCGCTTCCCGTATTCGGTGAGACGGACTATCCGGAAGAAACACGCCTTCGCTACCGCTTCCTTGATCTGCGCCGCGAACGTATTCACCAGAATATTGTTTTGCGGTCTCAGATTATCGCCGACCTGCGCCGGCGCATGACCGAAGCCGGTTTTGGGGAGTACCAGACACCCATCCTCACTGCCTCGTCGCCAGAAGGCGCGCGGGATTTTCTGGTGCCGAGCCGCATGCATCCGGGCCAGTTCTACGCCCTCCCGCAGGCGCCACAGCAGTTCAAGCAGCTGATCATGGTTGCGGGCTTCGACAAATACTTCCAGATCGCGCCATGTTTCCGCGATGAGGATGCCCGTGCTGACCGGTCGCCCGGTGAGTTCTACCAGCTCGACATCGAAATGAGCTTCGTGGAGCAGGAAGACATCTTCCAGGCTGTGGAACCCATTCTTCGGGATGTGTTCGTCGAATTCGGCAACGGTAAATCCGTAACGGAGGAGTTCCCGCGTATTCCGTATGCGGAGTCGATGAGCAAATACGGGTCCGACAAACCGGATCTGCGCAACCCGATCGAAATGTCGGATGCCACGGAAACATTCCGGGATTCAGGCTTCAAGGTTTTTGCCGGGCAGATTGCGGCGGACGATAAGGTCCGCGTCTGGGCCATTCCCGCACCGGGTGGCGGCAGCCGAGCCTTCTGTGACCGCATGAATTCCTGGGCACAGAAGGAAGGCCAGCCGGGCCTTGGCTACATCTTCTTCCGCGAGGAAGAGGGCAGCATCGTCGGTGCAGGCCCGCTGGCCAAAAACATTGGCCCCGAGCGCACCGAAGCATTGCGCGTCGAGCTAGGTCTGAATGCCGGAGATGCTGTGTTCTTCACATGCGGTATTCCCGGCAAGTTCGTGGACTTTGCCGGCCAGGCCCGTCAGCAGATCGGCCGTGAGCTGGAACTCATTGATGAGAACAAGTTCGAGTTCTGCTGGATCGTTGATTTTCCGATGTACGAGTTCGACGAAACCGAGCAGAGGATCGATTTCTCGCACAATCCGTTCTCCATGCCCCAGGGCGGCCTGGAAGCCCTGGAAAGCAAGGACCCTCTGGAGATCAACGGCTATCAGTACGACATCGTCTGCAACGGCATTGAGCTGTCATCCGGCGCCATTCGTAACCACCGGCCTGAAATCATGATGAAGGCCTTCGAGATTGCTGGCTATGGCCCGGAAGTGGTAGAAGAAAAATTCGGCGGCATGTTGAATGCCTTCCGCTATGGCGCTCCACCACATGGCGGCATCGCGCCGGGCATTGACCGCATTGTGATGCTTCTTGCGGGCGAAGAAAACCTGCGTGAAGTGACTATGTTCCCCATGAACCAGCAGGCGCAGGACCTGATGATGGGTGCACCGGCGGAAGCCAGCGCCCACCAGATGCGCGAACTGCATATCCGGTCGACCGCTCCAAAAGAGTAAGCATTCACGCAGGATCGCAGACAGAGAAAAGGGCTCCTCAGAACTGAGGAGCCCTTTAGTCGTCTTGGGGTATTTGTTTATGCGATGAACCGCGCTTGGGGGGCTTGGTTTATCGCGCCTTCTTGAAGTGGGCTATTCCTCCCGGGATCGGCCTGAAACGCTGGGGGGCGAAAGGGCCGGATCACCGGAAGCAGGTGAGACAATCGACGCGGACATGCCGTGTCGATCGCCAATGTCGTCAGATAGGTGCGGAATGTCTGATGGACGTACGCTGTGCGGCGCACTGCTATCATGCGGTGTCCCGGGCGCCGCTGTGGATTCGGCCGCGGACATCTGATGCATCGCAGAGCCTGCCGTAGTGGTCGGAGCGAGATATGACCTGGCCATGGACGTCAGGGACCGGGCCAGCACATCATTGCCATCGGCAGATGCAACCGATGCGAATGCCTCCTGAAAAGCCTCAAAAGGAACGCCATTTTTCAGACCAACGCTGATTGCCAGTGACAGGGCGTCGGGCGTGTCGACGTCAAGGGGCGGCGCATCCGCTTCCACACTGCGGACATAGATGTTTGCCTCAATGCCTTCAGGCGGCGCATGAACTTCGCAGTCTGCATCTGTTTCAAGCAGATCGTCATAGTCCATCGGCTCACTTAGCGCGGTGCCGACGCGATTGAGCCGTATGGAGGCAAGGCCCGTGGCCTCTGCGCGCCGATAGAGCGAGACAATGATGTCAATGCTGCTGTCTGCCGGAAGATCAAGGTCCATATCGAGACCATCTGTCACAAATGGCTGGACGGCTTGCGCCATCAACATCCGGTTTGCCACGCTGACATGCCGCGTTCCGATCTCGCCCAAGGGAGCATCGCAGTCAAAGACCGGCAGGTGCTCGTGCGGCAGGTCGCGGGAGCCCTCGAGTGTCAGCGCCCCGCAGCAATAGTAGTTTGCGTGTTCCACATCCCAGTCGGAAAAGCCCATCCGGGCCAGAAGATCATATCCGTCGCCCCCTGCAGCATCCCAGCCAAGGACATAGGACGTGAAGACCGCCCGGAGGTTACCTGCAGTGGCAAGAGCCGTTTCAGCGGTTTCAATGTCTTCATCCGAAAAGCCGCGCTCCCGCAACAGGTCGTGATTGACGCCGGGGGCACCATCCAGTGTCCCGGTTCCCACAACATGATCCAGGATGCGATCTATGGCGGCATCATCATGAAAAAGCGCCCTAAGTCCCGACGGAACGGCAGGTGACACCACCTTGTAGATGGCGGCAGGGTCAAGCTCCGGCGTCAGATGTCTGTACCTTACCAGTGCGCGGACGGGAGCCAGGCCCTGGGACTCTGCTGCCAGCATCTCAGTCACGTCAGCGTCATCGCTGATGCGGGTCAGGGAAAGGTTCCGAAGCCCTGTATCCGCCACATCACTCGCGGCGCGGTCGAGAACATCCCTGGCCACATCGAGGATCCGGGCATGCTCGGGGCTATGGGGATACAGCAGTTCAGTTGATGTCTCATTGGCCTGTTGAGCTGCCGGTTGCCCACGCAACAGGTTCTGAGCGCGCTGAATGAAGCTGGTCGTATTCTCGCGGGTGCTTTCAAAAGCGGCGCAGCTGCCAAGCTGGCGGGCCATTTGGGCGCTGGCCGCAAGCGCAGATGCCGAAACCAGTGCCGAGACAGTCGCGGCGAGCGCGCGCCCCTGTTCCGACGCATATGCAACACCAAAACTCATCAGAAGCGCGGCTATGTCAGTTGGACAAACGGCAACCGCTCGCGTTTGCGAGTTGCTCTCGTATTCGCAATGGGCGATGTCGAGCGCAACCGTCAGCAAACGGACGGTATGTACCAGTCCTTCAATGTCCAGTCTTGCGGGCTTCCCATGTTCACGATGATTGAGGGCAAAGCTGAGCAAATTGATTGCACCCGCCGGCGTGTTATCCACTCGGGCCGGGCCGTTAGTGTCTTCCAGACGTAAGGCAGTCTCGCCTGCCAGGCGAGTTCGACTGGCATGCGCGCCGAAAATGACACCAGGTGCCTCTCCCCGGAAAGTTGCCAGGGCCAGTTCTTCAAGACCGTCATCTCCGCAAGCGGCCGTCTTGCACACTGTGTAGGCCGAGGGACGGCCGAGCAATTCCCAGATGTCGGAGTCTGCATCAAGATGCGTATCCGCATCGGGCCAGCTTTCATCACCGGCTAGAAACGCGTCAATCAACTGACGGGCAGCTGACGCCGGGAGGCCGCGTGTTTTGGCGTTGGCTAGTGCCGAGCGCAGGTCCGCATTGTTTGACGGGTCTGCGCCGCCGCTAGAGATGGCGGTCTTGATAGCTTTGGTCACATCCGCAAGTGAACTGCGCCCCATGGCCAATGCGGCAGCGTCATGATTCCGGCGGGCATCCGCCGTCACGCGGGACAGAAAGTCGCTGCCTGAGAGTGTCGTTGGCAATGTCTCGCTAGACGGGCCTGCTGTGGTCGCCTTGTTGTCGATGCCATAGGCCCAATGCGCCCCAAGGGTTTGCCAGGTCAGGGCCGACAATGTGACCCGCCGCTCGATGAGCATCGCTCTCATCTCATCACGGAAAGACACGGCGTCTTCGGTGGTATAGAAGTAACCGGCATCCAGGCCGCTGCGCGCCAATGAACCGGTCACCCGGTCAATCGCAGCACGGACATCCGTTTCCCCAAGGTTTTCATCTCTGTATGGCACCGTGCCGTCGGGCAAAACCTCGTGCCGCCGGAGGTCATGGGGGATGTCAGCCTCATGAAGCTGACGTAGTGCGCTGGGTACGGGGACTCTAAGCAGGGCGTTGTCCGAGAAAGCCTGCGCGACGCTGACCGGCCAGGTAGCTGGCGCCGAAATATGGCGAGCCGGACGGCTCGCTGTGGCGACAGAAAGACGCCGGAAAGCCAGCCCCTGATATGGGTCCGCATTTTTGTCTGAGAAGTAGCGCCGGATCTTCATGGTTCGCCCCCAAACGACCAACTGATCTTGCAACCAACCACAACCACAACATTTTGTGGGCATGAAGGTATGGTTAACAAAATATGGGGCACCGTTGCGGCCGCGGTCAAGCGATCAATTTCCTTGCACATGCAAGAATCTGCCGAAATTCGGCAGAAAACGCCTGCTGTTAAGCAGTCTTAAGTCGATTCGGGTGACACTTGCGACCATTCCGATGAGAAATCGCCGGAAATGGCGCAAACCGATGTCCGACTCGCCTGTAATCACTTCGGGATTGCAACGCGGTCGCGAAGACATCAGGTGGCAGTAATTACGGTGTGAGGCAGGCAGAGATGCCGAACAATGTCAGCAAACCAGGGTCCGGCCTGCTCTCAGCAGTGAGTTTCGTGGCCGTTGACGACAACGCCAACACCAGACGCATGCTTAAGGAGCTGCTGCTTGCATTTGGGGCACAGGACCTGCGCTTTGCCGGAGACGGCGCAACTGCCCTCGAAATGATCCATACAAAGGCGCCTGACATGGTTTTGTGCGACTGGCACATGGAGCCGATGGATGGCATCGACCTGCTCTGCCGCCTGCGCCACAAGGATAGTGGAGCGGCCGCACGAACCCCCGCCATTATGCTGACCGCACATACCAAGCCGGAGGTTGTGAAAGCATCAATGGACGCAGGCGCAAACCACTTTGTTGCCAAGCCGATCGTGCCGGCAAATTTGCTGAAGCGGATTCAATGGGTGAGGGCGGACAAGCGGATTTTTCTCCTGGAGGGTGACCGTTACGTCTTGCGCAACCCGGGTGAGTTGACGGCCAGCCATCCGGCAACCGCAATATCTCCCGTCGCGCCGTCCGTTTCAGCACCTGCGGAACCGGAAGAAGTCTGGGAAATCTAGCCTATTGCCTTCCATCCTGTGGCCAAACAGCACCTCTGCGAAGGGTGGACTGTGAGCCTCACGGAATGCCATATTGCGGCGAAATCCTGAAGGACTCGCTGGTAGAATCAGCCCCGTCACGACCGACCCATAAAGCCCAATTCGAGCACCAATTTCATGATGTGGTTCAGACAAATTTTCAGCTGGTGGAACGGCCAGACACTTGGCACCCGCTTTTGGACATTCAAGCGTGGCCAGTTGATGGGCGAAGACAGCCAGGGCAACAAATACTATTCTGACCGCAAGAATCCCAAGCGCCGCTGGGTGATCTACAACGGCCTGGCAGAAGCCTCCCGTGTTCCGCCGGAGTGGCATGGTTGGTTGCACCAGACGGTTGATGAGACCCCCGCTGAAGCGGCCTATTCACCCCGTGAATGGGAAAAACCTCACGAACCAAATTTGACAGGATCCCAGCATGCGTATCGTCCGGCAGGGTCCCTTGTGACCGGCGCACCGCGCGCAAGCACAGCTGGCGACTACGAAGCCTGGAAACCGGAATAGAGCAGCGTCACTAGACACTATCTGTCACGCGGGCCAGTCAGGCACCAATCACCCTAAGAGGAAACAAAGGATCTCAGGATGCAGTCTTCAGTCATTGAGACTTTGACCGGTGCAGCGGTGATCGCAATTGCGGCTGTGTTTTTGTTTTTTGCCTACAACTCAACGGATGCCGGCGGGACGTCCGGATATGATCTGACGATCGACTTTGACCGCGTTGATGGCCTGGCCCGTGGAGCCGATGTCCGGCTGTCCGGCATAAAGGTGGGCTCTGTCACAGGCCAGGAACTGGACAAGGAAACCTATGTTGCGCGCATAACGATCACCGTTGATCCGGCAGTCGATCTGCCTGAAGACACAAGCGCTAAGATTACATCAGAAGGCCTGCTTGGTGGAGCCTATGTATCATTAACCCCCGGTGGCAGCGAGGAAATGTTGGTGGCGGGCGATGAGATTCAGTTTGCACAAGGCTCGGTTGATCTGATCGGCCTGGTGAGCCAGGCGGTGTTTAGCGCTGGCGGGAGCGATAGCGAGTAATGGTCACAAAGGACCGGCGCATCGTGTCATTGGCCGGTGCCTTTGGCATTCTGGCATTCGCTCTGGATTTTGCGGCGCCTTCATATGCGCAGGACGCTGCGGTCGAGGATATTGTTCCCGAGGAGCCCGTTGTCGAGGTGGACCTTGTTCCCGACACGGCACATCTGATGGGACTGAATAAAATCACCGCGCGTACGCATCCCATGCGGGTCCAGTTGGACACACCGTTGCGCTTCGGCACATTGGGTATCGTGGTAAGGGCGTGTGAGAAGGCGCGGCCCGAAGACCCGCCCAAAACCATCGCCTTCCTGGAAGTGCGCGAGTATCCGGTGAATGAAGAAATTCTTGATGAGCCGGAGCCGATTTTCAGCGGCTGGATGCTGGCCTCTTCGCCAGGTCTCAATGCGCTTGAGCACCCGGTCTATGACGTCTGGCTTACCGACTGCACAATCTCGTCGGCGCCGGTGCCTGCACCCAGCGAATAAAAGTCGGCCTGCACCGAAATCGCTTCGGCAAGACGTGCCCGGTATTCATCGCGTGGGATTTCTATCGCTCCGAATTGCGCAAGATGGTCGGTCACGAACTGCGTGTCGAGCAACTGAAAGCCGCCCCGACGCAGTCGGGCTACGAGGTGGACAAGGGCAACTTTGCTGGCGTCCGTAACCCGCGAAAACATGCTTTCGCCGAAATACGCAGCACCAATCGATACGCCGTACAAACCGCCGACGAGTTGGTCGTCCTGCCAGCACTCAACGGAGTGCGCGTGTCCGCGCTCATGCAGTTCGCAATATAGGTCCAGAATGCGTTCGTTGATCCAGGTGCTGGGACGCCCGTCTGACGGCATCGCGCATGCCTCCATGGTTTCCCGAAACGCTCTGTCTGTTGTGACGTTGAACGGCGCTTTGCGGATGGTGGACCGCAGCTTGCGCGGGAGCCTGAAAGCATCAAGTGGAATGATGCCGCGCTCCTGAGGGTCGACCCAGTAGAGCGACGGGTCATCGCGTGACTCGCCCATGGGAAAGACGCCGTAGGCATAGGCGCGCAGCAGAATGTCCGCAGTGACCTCGCCGTCAGTATCGGTGTCGTCATTCACCATGAATGCGTGGTGCTACTTGAGCCCGAGGAACCGTTCCAGCCAGTGAATGTCGTAGTTGCCGCTGTGGATATCTTCTTCTTCCAGAAGTTTGCCGAACAGCGGAATGGTTGTGTGGACCCCGCCAATCACGAACTCCCGCAGAGAGCGTTTGAGGCGCGCCAGACATTCCTCACGGTCGGCCCCATACACAATGAGCTTGCCGATCATGCTGTCATAGTAAGGTGGAATCTTGTAGCCGGAATAGGCAGCTGAATCGATGCGAACTCCAAGCCCCCCGGGCGGGTGGAAATCCGTAATTGTGCCTGGTGACGGGGTAAAGGTTTCCGGGTGCTCCGCATTGATACGGCACTCAATCGCATGGCCTTTCATGACCATGTCTTCCTGCTTGATGCTGATAGGCATTCCGGCAGCAATCCGAATCTGTTCGCGCAGCAGGTCCACGCCAGTGACCATTTCCGTGACCGGGTGCTCAACCTGCAGGCGGGTATTCATCTCGATGAAGAAGAATTCGCCATTCTCATACAGGAACTCGATTGTGCCGGCGCCCAGATAGCCAAGACCCCGGATGGCATCCGCCACCACCTTGCCAATCTTGTCACGTTCTTCTTGCGTGATTGCCGGAGATGGAGATTCTTCGAGGACCTTTTGATGGCGGCGCTGCAGAGAGCAGTCGCGCTCGCCCAGATGGATTGCATTGCCGTGCGCATCGCCCAGAACCTGAACTTCAATATGGCGGGGCTTTCCAAGATACCGCTCCATGTAGAGAGCATCATCCCCAAATGCCGCTTTGGATTCCGAGCGTGCGGTCGCAACAGCTTCATCCAGTTCGCTTCTGTTGAGCGCCACTTTCATGCCGCGGCCACCGCCACCTGCTGCTGCCTTGATAAGTACCGGATAGCCGATGTCTTCAGCGACCTTGGCCGCCGCTGCTGCGTCTGTCAGTGCGCCTTCGGACCCGGGCACAACTGGAATGCCGAGCTTCTTCACTGTTTGCTTGGCAGCGATCTTGTCGCCCATTACGCGAATATGCTCCGCCTTCGGACCAATAAACGTAATGCCGTGTTCTTCTACAATGGAAACAAAGTTGGCGTTCTCGGACAAGAAGCCATAGCCGGGATGAATCGCGTCCGCGCCGGTGATTTCGGCGGCTGAGATTATTGCCGGGATGTTGAGATAACTCTCCGACGCTGGTGCCGGTCCAATACATACGCTTTCATCTGCCAGTCGCACATGCATGGCATCAGCGTCGGCGCTGGAGTGGACAGCAACCGTTGCGATGCCAAGTTCAGTGCAGGCCCGCTGAATGCGAAGGGCGATTTCACCGCGATTGGCAATCAGAACTTTTTCAAACATATGGGTGTTCCCGTTCCCGGATATGTCCCTTACGGGATTCTTATTCGATGACGATCAGAACTTCGCCGAATTCCACCGGCTGAGCATCCTGCACGAGAATCTGCGTCACTGTTCCGCTCTTGGGAGCAGGAATCGGGTTCATGGTCTTCATGGCTTCGACGATCAATAGAGTATCCCCCTGTGAAACAGAGGCGCCGACCTGGACAAATGCAGGCGCGCCGGGTTCGGGGGAAACATAGACAGTGCCAACCATGGGTGATGTAACAGCACCGGGATGTTTTGAAAGGTCCGCCGGGGCAGGTGCTGTGTCGGCCGCTGCCGGCGCGGGTGCGGCCGGTGCTGCCGCAGCCACGGGGGCAGCAGGAGCGTAAGCAACAGCTCCTCCTCCAGTGCCACGGGCGACACGGATCTTGAATTCTTCGGTTTCAACTTCAATCTCGTTGAGCTCGGTCTCTTTGAGAAGATCCGCAAGCTCGCGGATCATTTCCTTGTTGACCGGGCTGTTGCCCGAATTTGAATCGCTCATCAGGGTCTCCGTGTCGAAGTGGGTGCACGTTACCGTGCAGCTTCAAAATGGTGGCGCGGACGTCTCAGTCGGATGACGGGCCGCAAATGTCTGCAAAAGCGTCGAGGGCCAACTCGTAGCCTTTTCCGGCCAGGCCGCAGATCACCCCTGCGGCAATGTCAGAAATAAAGGAATGCTGGCGGAACTCTTCGCGGGAATAGGGATTCGAAAGATGGACTTCGATAACAGGTTTTTCGCACGCAAGCACGGCGTCTCTTATGGCAACGGACGTGTGCGTGTAGCCGGCGGCATTGAGTATGACGCCTGATGCCGCCGTTCTGGCTTCCTGAAGCCATGCAACCAACTCTCCCTCATGATTGGACTGGCGGAAGTCAACGGTGAGACCCAACTCAGCGGCACGGGTCCTACAGCGCTTCTCGACATCGGCAAGCGTGTCCGACCCGTAGATTTCCGGCTCACGCTGCCCCAGTAGATTGAGGTTGGGGCCATTGAGAACAAAAATTGTCGCCGGCATATGTCAGGCAACCTTCTCTTTGCTGTGCCGCTTCGAACCTGGTGTGTGGACCTTGATGGACGGAAAGGGCAGGGTCGGGACCAGAAAACCCTCTAAATGCGGGCAATTTCAGGCAGTTATGATGTCACTTCTTATACTGGAGCGAGCCGTAGCCGCAAAGCACTGCCTTTCACATGTGCAAACGGGCTGAATTATGGCGACACAATAGCCTCCAGAGCTTGCGAACCCGTTGAAATACGCCAGCATGCACACCATTATCTCGCCCATGACCTCAAATTCTCCCATATCAGCGACTGATCCGGCTCCCGGTGACCATCTGCAGTCTGTGCCAGTCACTGTGAATGGTGAGGAACGCCGAATTCCGCATGGTACGACCGTCGCAGGCTTGCTGGTGCGGCTTGGTCTTGAGCCACGAAAAATTGCAGTGGAGCGGAATCTGGAGATTGTGCCCAAGTCGCTCTATGACGAGACCCGCTTGCGCGCCGACGACCGCATCGAGATTGTGCAGTTTGTGGGCGGCGGGTGAGTAGGTTTCCGTGCCTGCCGCAGTGCCGTTCCCAGATAAACGCCAATTGAAAGACCAGTTTGTATCCATGTCCAACGCCATCGCCATGCAAGACACTGATACCCCATTGCCCGCAGATACGCCGTTGGTGATTGCCGGCAAGGAATACACATCACGTCTGATCATCGGCACCGGCAAATATGAGTCTTACCAGCAGAACGCAGACGCAGCCGAAGCATCAGGCGCGCAGATTGTAACCGTTGCCATACGCCGCGTGAATCTCACGGACCCGTCTCAGCCGCGGCTCGCGGATTTTGTCGATCCGGAACGCTACACCTATCTGCCCAACACGGCGGGCTGCTTTACAGGGGAGGACGCCGTCCGGACCCTGCGTCTGGCCCGTGAGGCCGGCGGGTGGAAATTGGTGAAGCTCGAAGTCCTCGGAGACCAGAAGACGCTCTATCCCGACATGCGCGAAACACTTCGCGCTGCGGAGCTTCTGATTTCGGAAGGGTTTGATGTGATGGTGTATTGCAGCGATGACCCGATAATGGCACGCGAACTGGAGCAGATGGGCTGCTGCGCCATCATGCCGTTGGGCGCCCCTATTGGG
>Ga0207422_1001497_pt1 | contig 45167 bp, 46 predicted proteins | sample MarCyaLeptolynsp_FD_187757 | JGI IMG/M metagenome (GOLD analysis project Ga0207422, IMG submission 187757) | Marine cyanobacterial communities from Panama - species 1 Leptolyngbya sp. (SPAdes) | ecosystem: Environmental > Aquatic > Marine > Unclassified | place: Panama: Panama City | collected... | reverse complement strand
TTGGTCATTAGGCCCAACTACTTCATCGGCCTTACTCATGGCATCCCTTCAACAATAACCTACCTGTTACGCCAATAACCGATATGAAGATTCACCAAGATGACCTGGTGATGTCTACAATGGGAAGAGGTTTCTGGATTCTTGATAACATATCAAGTATTCGTGATTTGGATCAGGCAGTTGAGCAGTCTGCCTATTTATTTAATCCAAAGGATGCTATCAGATTTAGGATGAACAGCCGTCAAAGCCCACAACCTGGTGCCAACCTCGAGTACTATATAGCAGATGCTAAACAAGATGTTAGACTTGACATTTTGAGCAGTTCAGGAAGAGTTATTAGGTCTTTTGTTAGCGGAAAGTCCGAACCAGCTGTGAATACAGAGGTGGACATGGCAACAGGTTTCAGCAATGCACCAGCTTCTGGTGGACTCGCTAATAAGGCAGGTATCAATAGATTCAATTGGAATATGAGACATCATGGTGGTTGGAGTGCTAACCCAAATAGATCTTATCTGGGAAATGGTCCTATGGTATCTACAGGGACTTACAAGGCCCGATTTACAATAGGAGATCAGGTCTTAGAGAAGGAGTTCAATGTTAGGTTAGATCCAAGAGCTACTCTTGTGAACGATGCTGATGTGAAAATGCAGGAAGCCCTGGCATTGTCAGTACGTGATTTCCAGGGGGAAGTGGCTAAACTGATCAAAACCATCAATGATGAAAGAAAGGCACTTGACAACTCCCTAAATCAAGAAAGGGCAAGCAAGCGTGACCAGCGTAGAAAAGAGGCCTTGGATGCTGTCTATTATCAGTTAGTGACACCTCCGGGTACTTATATGCAGCCTATGCTCAGTGCCCAGACAGGATATTTAAATAGTATGATAGGGCGCGCTGACCAGCAACCAGGAAAAGATGCATACGACAGGTTTGAAGAGTTGAAATCTAAGTTTCAGCAGATCAAAAAAGAGTTCGAAGCACTTAAAGAGGATTAGTGTCAGAATTAGTCTCTAAAAAGTGGTATCAGCGCATCCCGCACCCGATTGTGATGCTGTTCGCAATTATCGTGCTTACAGCAATATTGAGTCATATCATTCCCGCTGGAAGCTTCGAAAGAGAGCTTGTTGATGGCAGACAGAGAGTTGTTCCTGATTCTTATAAAGCGATTGAGCAGACACCACTGTCGTTTATGGACACCTTTCTGGCCATACCTGGTGGTTTTGCCTCAGCCATTGCCATCATTTTTGTAGTCCTTTCTAGTGGGATTATGTTCGGTGTATTAGAGCGATCGGGAATGATCGAAAATGCTGTAGGTACTTTCATGAAATATTTGGGGCTTGAGAGACGCTACCTTGTTGTGGTACTTATGACCTTTATTTTTGGCATGTTGGGCGTTTTTGTAGGCTATGAGAACAACATTGCGTTAATTCCGATCGCAGCCATTACAAGTCTAGCCATTGGTGGTGATTTAATGCTTGCAGCCGCTATATCGGTGGGCGGTGTAACTGTGGGTTTTGGCCTATCGCCATTCAACCCCTATACAGTCGGTACAGGTCATACTATTGCTGAAATGCCAATGTATTCGGGCTGGTTAATCAGGTCAGTTCTCTGCTTAAGTGCGCTGTCAATTCTGGCCTTCTTTAATATCAGATACTTCAAAAGAATTCTAAAAAAACCAGAACGGAGTTTATCCCTGGGGATTGATACGAAGGGTTTTGAGCTCTCCAAACCTTTGGAATCTTATAGTATGACCGCTAATAACTGGCTGATCATGACGATTTTTGTGGGCGGTATGGGGGCAATGCTTTTTGGCGTATTTGAATATCATTGGTACATCAACGAAATATCCGCCATCTTTTTAATGATTTCTATAGCCGCAGGAATAGCCGGAGGAATGAGTGGTCGAACGATTAGTGAAACGGCATTAAAATCTGTATCAGTTGTAGCCCCGGGTGCTTTTATGGTTGGTTTTGCCACATCTATTAAGGTGGCGATGGAAATGGGTAATATCTCTGATAGTATTGCTTATTCTCTTTCTCAAGGCCTTTCGCAACTACCACTTTATGCTTCAGCCGTTGCTATGTCTGGTGCACAATCGGTGATTAACTTCTTCATTCCTTCGGGAAGCGGTCAGGCCCTTGCAACATTACCCATAATGATTCCTCTGGGTGATTTATTAGGTTTAACAAGACAAACCACGATTCTGGCGTATCAGATTGGAGATGGTGTAACGAATCTGTTCAATCCAACCCTTGGTGGTTTGATTGCTATGTTGGCTATGTGTCGAATACCCTTCGATAAATGGCTGAGGTTTATCATTCCCATTGTTGGCCTGATATTGTTGGTTTCATGGGTGGTATTGCTGATCACTGTGTCCATCAATTGGGGCCCTGCTTAAAAGTGTTAGTTGAAAGAATTTGGACTGGATTAACTGAAGATTATGAATGCTCAAGAAATATTGGCCAAACTTGTCTCATTCCCAGTGTTAGGGGGAGAGAGTAATCTGTCCATCATCCATTGGATTAAGGATTATCTTGCCGATCAGGGCGTGGAAGGTGTGCTGGTACCCAATGATGAGGGTAATAAGGCTTCCTTACATTGTAGAATTGGTCCGGCTGTTGACGGAGGCGTAATTCTTTCAGGCCATACGGACGTGGTCCCTGTTGAGGGCCAAGAGTGGACTAGTGATCCTTTTGAGTTAATTGATAAAGAAGATGGCTTGTTGTATGCTCGGGGATCCTGTGACATGAAAGGATTTGCGGCTTGTTGTTTAGCCGCGTTGCCAGAAATGGTGAAGGCAGATTTGAAAAAGCCTATCTATTTTGCGTTCTCCTATGATGAGGAAATTGGTTGCCTCGCTGCGCCTGATTTGGTGAAAGCCATTAATGCCTATTATCAGGAAAAACCAAAGTACGCCATTATTGGCGAACCCTCTATGATGATTCCTACGATCGGTCAAAAGGGTATCTGCATTTTTGAAACTACCGTTACTGGCTCAGAAGGCCATAGTAGTAGAATTAAACAGGAAGTAAGTGCGATTCATGAATCCATGCGGTTAGTGCTGTGGTTAGAAAACAAAATGAACAGCCTTATTAATGCGGGTCGAACTGACGATCGTTTTACACCCAACCACACTTCAATTCATATTGGCAGAATGGAGGGGGGAATTGCGCCAAATGTCATTGCGCAGGAATGCACTTTCACATGGGACGTTCGAACCATTCCATCAGAAACTCCTCAAGAAATTTTCGAAGAGTTTGAAGTGTACTGTCGAGAAAGAGAACAAGAGTTGAGAGCAGTTTATCCTGCTTTTAGTATTACAACTTCCAATATTCACCCTGCAGTACCGGGATTGGACACACATCAAGATCAAGAAATCGTGGCACTTACCAAGAAATTAGCGGCCTGTGATGTGCTAGATGCTGTTTCCTATGCAGCAGAAGCCGGTCAATTTGCTGAGGGTGGTTTTGAGGCTATTATCTGCGGCCCGGGTGATATTGCTCAGGCCCATAGAGCAGATGAGTTCGTGTCAAAAGAGCAATTGGACTGGTGTGTGAGGTTTATGCAAAACCTCATCAATGAACTCTCCTAATCGATGAATTTTACTGATTTTATCCGCAATTCTGGCGTAGCATGCCATCCAGTCGTCAAGTTTGATGAATACATCCCGCTGGACTTGAGTAAGGATAATTCTGAACTCGCCAAAGTTGATCTTAATAATGAATCATCGTTTACAGGGTACATATTCAATCTGCTGCAGGAGAATGATAAATTAGTAGGAGTCGGTGGTTATGCCGAAGAAAGATCCCTGTACAGTAGGAGTGACCTGTTTGAGGGCGAGGAACCCAGAACTATTCATCTGGGTATTGATATCTGGTCAGCTGCGGGTACAGAAGTATATGCGCCCATAGCAGGGGTTGTACATTCCTTTGCCAACCGTAATATCCATGGCGATTATGGACCAGTCATTATCCTAGAGCATTCAGTGAAAGACAAGAAATTCTATACACTCTATGGCCATTTGAGCCTGTCATCATTAGATGATCTCCATATCGGTAAGAAATTCGCAGGAGGCGAGAAGCTGGCTGAAATGGGAAGCTATGAGGAAAATTTTCATTGGCCACCTCACCTGCATTTTCAGGTGATGTGGGATATCCAAGGTTATGAGGGAGATTATCCTGGTGTTTGTAGAAGCAGTGAAAAAGATGTGTTTTTGTCAAACTGTCCTGACCCAGCAATTTTACTCCATCTTTGAATTTGTTCGTAAATCATTGATTAGTAGATTGTTGTTTGATTGAATGCATTAGCACCTTCAAACTTTAAACATACACTCATGAATAACTCTACTATCGTAAATCACAAGTTTCTAAGGAAAGCCACGGGTATAATTGCCCTATTTTTAGCTTTTGTAGTTCAGCTTCTTTCTAATCATGATGGCCCTTTATCGTCCATTAGTTTTTCTTATTGGACAGAGTCCAGAGATTTGTTTGTAGGGGGGCTTGCTGCTGTAGCATTTTTCATGATAGCCTACAATGGAAAGAATAGGCAGAAAAAGGACTTGGAGTACTGGCTGAGTAAATCAGCGGGCTTCTTTGCCATTTTTGTGGCGCTGTTTCCTACTGATAATGAAGGTCAGAAACCCGCAGAATGGGTAATTACTTTGACAGGCGATAATGCCGGGCTGATTCATAACATCGCTGCGATATCTCTTTTTATATGTCTATTTATACTGATCACCTTTTTCGCTAAAAGGGCTAAAGAGAAAGGTAAATTATTAAGGTCTAGAACCTATAAGGTCATAAGTTATGGAATGCTATTTGGTATGCCGGGCTTGTACTTCATTTCAGAGGGCTTAGGTTGGAGCAATACTGTTTATTTGGTGGAAGTACTTGGCTTATTGCTTTTTGGTATAGGGTGGTTAGTAGCAGGTAGTTATAGATATGATCCGGCTGTAGATCAGTAGTTTTGGAACTATTCATATTCTTTCTATGTATTACATGTATATACATATAATATTTAATCATGACATACAAAGAAAGAACACAAGACATTTACAACATGCTAGGCCAGGGTCAACTCTTGGAGGCATTCGACAAGTACTATGCCTCAAATGTGGTAATGACTGAGCCAAGAGGTACCAATGAAGGAAAAGAAGCCTGTAGAGCCCATGAAGTTGAATTCCTCAACTCCATTAAAGAGTTTCATAATTTGGAGGTAAAGGGCATCACTTCTGATGAGGCAAATGGCATTGTTATGCACGAAACGATGATGGATGTTACTTTCCAGGATGGTAATCGCGTTCAAATGGAGCAGGTGGGCGTACAAAAGTGGGAAGGCGATCAAATCGTTCACGAGAGATTTTACTACAACGGTTAAAATGAACCGCTTACGTGCTATGAAAACCTTGAGTAGGAAACTGCTCAAGGTTTTTCTGGTTAGAACCTAATCCTTCAGTCATCTAGATAATGAGGCAGATCTAAAGACTAAAATACCGGATTTCTCTCCCGAATTCTCGAGGTGGAAATGACCTCTTAATTTTAGTTTTGATACTATCAATGCTTAGAAGCCAGACTGACTGTCTGTTCGTCATCACCTTCTCCCCAACTTAGACTGAATACACGCTCGACTTGTCCATCAGGTGCGAGGTTATTCATTGCAAATTCATTGAGCAGACAGCCCAGCGTTCTTATATAAAATGATTGGCTGAAGAACTGACTTACCTGATCATAGGCCTGATCAAAATTATCCTCATAAACCGATTCAGCAGCAATGCCTTCCTTCAGCTTGGTCAAACCATCCACAAACTTCTGCGCATCGTTTGCTATGTTTCCATTTTGATAGATCATGTTGGCGACATAATCATCAGAGGGGCTTTGGCCTGCTTCACCCTCGTGATTGATTAGCATGGGAGCTACACCACCGTAGGTTAAGAGGTTGTTTTTTGACGTTTGTGCGATACTGTTGAGAGATTGAGCAGGATTGCTTAGGTAGCTTTGCCATGTAGGCGTATAGGCAGCAGCTCGCTTACTGACCGACTGGCGTAATGTAAAATTATTCCAGTAACTCATTGAAGAGGCCATGGCCTTGGCCATCATATTTATAGTGGTACTATTCCAACTCAATTGACCAAGCTGCTGGATAAATGCCAACATAGCCTTTGGTTTAAAGGTCAATTGCGCATCTGCAGTAATCACTTGTCGGTGAAAAGTGTCTAAGTATTTGTCAACGAACCTGGAAATTTCGTTTTCATCAATGGCACCCCACATCACTCCGATATCGAGTAACTGTCGAAGATGTTTGGCCTTTTTTACCTTCATACCGGAGGTTATCTGAACATAGAAGCTATAGTCGAATTCATTGAGGCTCGGAGCAGCCGAAAAGCTGGGCATTTTGACATTAAAGTCAGTTATCCAATCCGTTGATTCTCCCATCCACTCTCTTTGATATCCCATCACCTGATCCAAAGACAATTGCCTTTCACTAGCTGCATTGGTTTGCGTGGATGATACTGTCTTACGAATTTCCTTTCCAGAAAAGACTGGTTTTCCCACAAATGAGAGACCAAAACCCCAGCTCTTTTTTATGGTGAGGGTTTTTTGATTCAGATAGTGATTAAGTATGATTCCGGGTGCATTATTTTGAACCGCTGCCAATAACTGATCTGCTTTAAACCCAACGAGTTGAGGATGTAAGCTTTGCAGTAAATCTTGAGTTATCGTGGCCGAGAGCAATTCCTGATGTTCGCTTATCCTGCTATACTCATAGCTAAAGGAGACCGAAGCGCTTGCTTTGGCAATGGCTTTAGTCGTAGCCTTGGCTTTCTCCTCCAGGTTTTTGATAAATTCATCCAGCGCATTGACCGGATTATCTAAAGCATCCAATTTCAATCGCTTTAATATTATATCCAGAAGCTCTTTTTCAGTGCCAGACAGGCTATTCGTTTGAAATTTTTGAATGAGCTGAGCTACGTTACCACCATAATTGGTGATAGAAGCGATGATCTTATCTACGATTTCATTCAATTGGGTTTCCAATGTTTCAGGGTCTGCAAACTGAATACCGATACTGGCACCAATTTGTCCTGCCGCTGAGCTACTCTTGGTTTTGTTAATGGTCACCTTAAACTCATCCGCTCCGGTCCGGGTCATCGCGCAGAGGTAATTATCTTCCAGGGAGGCGTTGAAGCCCACTGAAACAGATGGACTCATTTGAATGTCAAGTGTAAGGTTACCTGGTAGGAGATTCGCTAAGGATGACATGCTCTTGGTAAAGATATCCGACCACGAAAAGCCAATTTTCCCTTCGAGTTTTCCTCTGGCACTTGCAAATAGAGCATCTCCAACTTCCAATGATTCTACGGCTGTCCAATCGAAAATTGAGAGAAAGCTCTTTACATCATTCACCACAACCATTGGGACCGTGTTGGTAGGTGAGTGCTTCTTATACAATCCAGTACTGAAAATACTGGAAAGCATTAGGTTGAGCGATAAACCCCCAGCATTGCCTGACCCGGAACCAGTTGCCCCAACATTAAAGGCATATTTGAGGTAGCTCTCTTCGGCAGCATTGAAAGGGATAATGGCATTGGTACTGTTGATGAGTTTATCGGGGTCTTCATCCTCAGAACTGTTGAAAAGCGACACTGTCATGCTTGCTTCGGGCACAATACTGAAAGTAAAGCCACCACGGGCATACTCAAAAGTTTTTGAAGCAGACATCTTCACCGGGTTCTCCAGCAAGGAAGAATCGTTAAGTGCCTTACCCGATTTTAATTCTTGATAATTCTCAGCTTTAAATACCTCTGATAGGTCCATGATATTGATTGTGCTTAATGCATGATAATTTGAGATAAATTAGTCATTTTGAACGAACTTGGGTGTTTCTACCCAATTCATCTTATGAAAATCAACGCCATCTTATTAGCCGCAGGTTTGTCTTCCAGAATGAGGGGGCCTAATAAATTGTTACTCCCGTTTGAAGATGACTATGTGATATCGAAAACCTATAGTGCTTTGCAGAGTAACGAGTTGTCCAGCATAGCAGTCGTTACGGGAAGAGATGCTGATAAGGTCGGAGCCTATCTGGATTTGAGAGAGCAAGATCAGTTGGTTCATAATATCAATTTTGAAAGAGGTATGACTTCCTCTATACAAGCCGGTTTAGCTACCTTGGCTGATAGTGACGGAGTAATCATTGCGTTGGGCGATATGCCATGGTTAAGGACAAACGACTATGACCAACTGATTAATCATTTTAACAAGCATGGAGCCTCAAATAAGATTTTGGTCCCCTGGTATGGAGACAAAAGAGGGAATCCGGTGATATTTGGGAGCGAATTTTTCGATACAATTATGGCTCACTCAGAGCCAAATGGCTGTGTCAAAGTGGTCAGAGAAAATCTTGATCATGTTTTGAATCTAAATGTCGAAACTGACCGTTTTATCATGGATATTGATACCTTAGAAGACTTAGAGAGAGGTTCATCAAATGCTTAGTAAAGAAGAACTCATTCGATATAATCGACAAATTATTTTGCCTGACTTTGGTACAGAAACTCAGGAAAAACTCAAGGAGGCTTCTGTGCTGGTAATCGGTGCGGGTGGACTTGGTGCTCCAAATCTTCTTTATTTGGCTGCAGCTGGAGTTGGTAGAATCGGGATTATCGATTTTGATGAAGTCAATCTTTCGAATCTCCATCGGCAAGTGCTTTTCGATGGGGAACAAGTCGGAAAAAATAAGGCACAAACGGCCAAGGAAAGGTTGGAGAGGTTAAACCCTGATGTAGCGTTTGATATTTATACGGAACCGATTACTTCATTAAACGCTATGGAAATCATAGACAAATATGATTTGGTGGTAGATGGTTCTGACAACTTGCCCACAAGATATCTTGTAAATGATGCTTGTTACTTTCTTGATAAACCTCTCGTTTATGGAGCCATATTCCGTTTTGAGGGACAGGTTTCTGTTTTCAATTATGTGAGTGCTAACGGCCAAAGAGGACCGAATTATAGAGATCTATTTCCAACACCGCCACCACCCGATATGGTACCAAGTTGTAGTGAGGGAGGTGTCTTAGGGGTACTTCCAGGTATTATTGGTTCTATGCAGGCGAATGAGGCTATCAAGATTATAACAGGAGTTGGTACTACTTTATCTGGCAAACTGTTTTTATATGATGCCTTAGACGTATCAAGCCGCAGTTTGAATGTAGCTGCAAACCAAGAAAATCCATTGTCGGGTGAAAATCCAAGCCTAACAAAATTGATTGACTATGAAGCCTTTTGTAGTGGTATTGAAGTGAAAAATGAAACGGAGATGACTGTAGGGGAACTAAAAGAACGATTGAGCCAAGGGTCAATCCATATTTTGGATGTAAGAGAAGATTATGAATATGACATCGCAAATATTGGAGGTCAGTTAATTCCTTTGAACCAAGTGATAGACCGAAAAAAGGAAATACCAAGCGATCAACCTGTAGTGGTCATGTGCAAAGTAGGAGGTCGTAGCCAGAAGGCTATTGAATTGCTCAAAAAAGAAGGTTTTGACAATCTGATCAACCTGAAAGGTGGTATCTTGGCTTGGCAGAAAGAAATTGATACGAGTCTCGCGACTTATTGAAATTTCGCGACCCTGAATTTATTTCAGGACATTATTTAATGGAAGCTTATTAAACTGTCGTCATCCTGAACTTGGTTCAGGATCTACTTTATAGAAGATGCTGAAATGAATTCAGCATGACGTACTTTTTAAGAACTAACAAAATGAAAATACAAATCATAGCATTTGGCATAGCCAAAGATATCATCAAGGCCAAAGAGCTTACTCTCTCGTTAACGGAGGAACGTACTGTAGGCGCTGTAAGAAGTAAACTCTCATCGGAATTTCCCGACTTTTTGAAGTTAGCTTCCTTAAAGTTTGCCGTAAATGCTAACTATGTAGAAGATGACCATATCTTAAACGCGGATGATGAGATTGTCTTAATTCCACCTGTAAGTGGCGGCTGATATGGAAGATATATTCATTACCGTAAACAAACTTGACGCAAGAGCCTGTACCGATGCGGTGACTTATCCTGGTGCTGGTGGAATTGTTGTATTTGTAGGTACAGTACGAAACCAAACGAAGGGTAAGTCAGTGAAGCACCTTGAATTTGAGTCTTATGAGTCCATGGCGCTTAAAGAGATGGCTAAAATTGCCGATGAGGCAACCGGGAAGTGGAGGCTTCATAAAATGGTCATTCACCATCGATTGGGACTTGTTCCTATTGAAGAAGAAGCTGTTGTGATTGCCTGCTCCTCTGCTCATAGAAAACAGGCTTTTGAGGCCTGTGAATATGCTATAGATACTTTGAAGGAAACGGTGCCGATTTGGAAGAAGGAAGTATTTGAAGACGGAGAGGTGTGGGTTTCTGCCCATCCATAACGTCATTGCGAGGGAATGAAGTGACCGCGGCAATCTCTTGAATAAATAGACAGATTCTTTCTCCCATTACATGGGATCAGAATGACAAAAGCTAAAATGATAGACGCAGAAAAACTTAAAAAGCAATTTCCAATCTTCGACCAGAGAACGCCCTCAGGTCTGGAATTGACCTACTTGGATAATGGTGCTACTTGTCATAAACCTCAGTCGGTGATTGATGCCATTACTAATTTCTATGCCAAGCGGTATAGTACTGTTGGACGCGCATCGTACTGGCCGTCTTCTGAGACCACAGTCAACTTCAATACGGTAAGAAAGAAAGCGACTGAGTTCTTAAATTCAGGAAGTCAGGATGAAATTGTCTTTAACTTCGGGACAACCGATGGGATTAATAAAATTGCCAATACGTTCCTGAGACCGCGTTTGAATAAAGGCGATCAGGTCATTGTTTCAGAAATGGAACATCATGCCAACCTATTGCCTTGGCAACAACTCTGCATCGAAAAAGGAGCAGAGCTCAAGGTTATTCCCATAACTCCTTCCGGTGATCTTGACTATGAGGCTTTTGAAGCGCTATTGAATGACAAAGTCAAGTTGATAGCGATTACTGCTGTTTCCAATGCTTTGGGTGTGAAGAATGATCTCAAGAGGGTTTGTTCAATGGCGAAGCCCCATGACATTCCTGTTTTTATAGATGCAGCCCAGAGTGTGTCGCATGACAAGGTCGATGTCCAGGCTATTGACTGTGACTTTCTGGTATTCTCAGGTCACAAACTCTATGGCCCTACAGGAGTAGGGGTATTATACGCCAAGAAGAAATGGTTGGACGAGATGAAACCACTGAGCTATGGTGGTGGTATCGTTAAAGAAGTGGGGCTAGAGGATTCATCCTTTGTAGATGGTGTTGCAAGACACGAAGGTGGTACACCGAATATAGCGGGTGTTATGGGACTAGGCGCAGCGATTAGCTTTGTAGAATCTGTAGGTATGGATAATATCCATTCTTATTTGTTAGAGCTTACAAATTATACCAAAACAAGATTGAATGAGCTTGACGGAGTGACTGTGTTAGGAAACCCTGTTCATCAGGCACCAGCACTCTCTTTTGTAATGGAGGGCGTACACCCACATGATTTGAGCACTTTCCTAAATGAAAAGGGAATCTGTATCAGGGCGGGACATCATTGTGCACAGCCCCTGATGAAGAAGCTGAAGGTTGCAGCTACTACACGGGTTTCATTAGCGATATACAACACTAAAGCAGATATCGATAGGTTGATCGAGGTGCTCAGAGAAACACAAGCCTTCCTTTCATGAACGATCGGATTAAAGCATTATATCGGTCTCACATCTTAGTCAACGCCAAAGACGAAAGTCATCAAGGTAAGTTCGATGATGCTACCCACATACTGGAAGCTTATAACCCCATGTGTGGGGACAAGTATACGCTCTATCTACAACTTGAGGGCGATGCAGTGGTAAAAGCCACATTCGAAGGCTTTGGTTGTGCCATTTCTAAAGCCTCGACTGCTGTCCTGAGTAAATTGATTGAAGGGAAGTCCTTGCAGGAAATAAGACCTTTGGTTGAAATGTTTTTCGAGTTAGTGGACGAAGATTCCGATAGAACTCCAGAATCACTTACTGACAACGAAGACCTGCTTGCCTTTGCCGCTGCCCGTCAATTCCCTGAAAGAAAGACTTGCGCAACTTTGAGTTGGGGAGAGCTAAGAAAACATATGTAAGCTTGGTCATTCTGAGGGAGGTACGACCGAAAGAATCTCCCGAAGGTTTAGGAGATTCCCTGCCTGTGGTAGGCAGGCTTCGCTTCACTCGGAATGACGGAAGTTACACATGCTGATCAATCAGTATATGATTGCCATCGGGATCGGTTAAGACAATACTGGCAGGACCGGAGGTAGATCCGTCAGTTTCACGGTCCAGTTTTAGGTCACTTCCCTTCAAAGACTTTTGTATATCCCTGACATCATCGAAGGATTCAAGAATATTTGCGTCCTGATCCCATCCGGGGTTAAATGTGAGGATGTTCTTTTCAAACATACCTTGGAATAGACCGATGAGTTTGTCCTCATTCTTCATGATCAGATAGTTCCTTTCCGGGGCACCTGCGAAGACACTAAAACCTAGTTTTTCATAAAAGGCTTTGGATACCTGAAGATCCTTAACGGCTAGACTGATGGAAAATGCTCCTAGTTTCATAATCGATTTTGAGTTTAAGAAGTGCTAGAATCTAATTTGAGAAATTATAGAGTCTTTTCCCAGAGGCTATTGACAAATGAGAAGTGATCGTCACCCTGAATTTATTTCAGGGTCTAGTTTCGATAAATATAGATGCTGAAATAAATTCAGCATGACGAAAGGAAACTAAGAAAAGGTGAATAAACAGTTTTAATCAACCAGGCACACTGTTCTTACACTGCTGAGACTCTGACTCAAGACCTGCCAGTTTTCACCATTATCTTCCGAGAGGTAGAGGTTGCCATTATTGCTGCCAAAGGCCATCGTTTGCTTAATTCTGTCAAAACTTGCTCTTAATACTAGATCAAAGGCAGCTTCTTGTGGTAACCCATTACTTTGTGCTTGCCACGACTGTCCTGCATTGCTTGTTTTGTATACTGCCAGTTTGTTGTGAATAGGATAGCGGAGATCATCTGATTGTGCCGGAATAACCCAGGCCGTATTTACATCCTCAGCATCGATGACCATGGCGAAGCCATAAACTGCCTGGCCATCAGGATCGGATACGTTAACCCAACTACTTCCACCATCTGCAGATCGATAAATACCACAATGGTTTTGCTGCCAAAGTACATTGGAATCCTTTGGATGTCTCAAAATGATATGGGGGTCATGTCCAACCTCAATCTCCGAATTAGGCAAAAAGAAGGATTTGAGCCCTTGATTACTCGGTTTCCATGTATTGCCAAGGTCTTGAGATTGAAATACGCCTGCACAACTAATACCTACAGTAAGGTGATTACTGTCTTCGGGATGAGTGACAAGGGTATGTAGAAAAGGACTGTTGCTTCCTTTACCACCACCTTGCCAGGTAGGTCGGCTTTTGTGTGCTGTAAGCCCTGAAAGCTCTTGGAATGACGTACCATTATTTTCGGATAAGAAGAGGGCTGCGGGCTCGGTGCCAATGTAGAGCCTTTTAATTGGTCCAATGCTTTGACTTGCTATGCTCCAGATTGATTTGAGAGAATAGGGGCTTGATGTATCAAATCTAGGTGCGGAGACTTCTTGGTAATTTTCTCCTTGATTACTTGAGGAATACAGTTTTGGCCCCCAGTGTTTGTGATTGATCGCTACCCACCATATACCATTTCCATCTTGATGAAAGGCACCAACAGGCATACCAATAAACTGGATGTCAGATAACTTCCACACCCCAGTAATCTTCTCGTAGATGATCAGTCCCTTATCTGTGCCTGTGATGAGTTTCATATGTTTGGTTCGTCATTGCGAGGAAGCGTAGCGAACGAAGCAATCCCCTAAAGATTGATGATGAGACTGCCGCATCCTTCGTCCTTGTAGTGACTGCTACAATTGATAATCTGATTTGCCTCCAGTCTTTTTGATGAGTTTAGTTTCTTTGATCACGATGTTGTGCGAAAAGGCTTTGCACATGTCATAAATGGTTAATGCGGCCACTGATGCACCTGTTAATGCTTCCATCTCAACACCTGTTTTGCCACTGCATTTGGCCAAGGATGTGATCTTAACTTCCAAGTCCTCATTTACACTGATTTGAATGTCAACCTTGTTCAAGTTGAGCTGGTGACATAAGGGGATGAGTTCTGAGGTCTTTTTGGCCCCTTGAATACCCGCAATAATGGCTGTTTGGAATACAGGACCTTTCAGTGTCCTGATTTCACCATCGGTAATATAAGGTTTCATGTCGTCAGGAAGCTGGACAATCGCCTGTGCTATCGCTGTGCGTTCAGTGACTTCCTTTTGACCAACATCCACCATAGAAGGGGAATCCTGATCGATATGCGTGAATTTCTTAGTCATTAAAAATCCTTTCGGTACAAAATATACGGATAAACTTCTCCCTTCTTAAACTCTAATTTATCGCTAGGTAAAATGACAAAGCCATTGGCTTGACTCATATTAGCAAAGTCTCCTGATCCATGCCCTCTAAATGGTGTGGCTTCAAGCTCACCAGAGGAGCTAAATTCGGCACGACATTCTAAAAAGTAGGTAAGGGGCGGTGCAAAGTCAATATCCTGATTGAGCTTGACGTAAATCGTCTGATCATTGATGCCAAGGGATTTAGTCAACCATTGCTTAATATAGACATTAGCACAGGCAAAGGTTGAGACGGGGTTGCCAGGCAATGCAAATACTGTCGAGCCATTTGGAGCAGTGCCAAACCAGAAAGGTTTACCAGGTCTTTGCTTCACCTTGTGAAAGTGCTTTACAACTCCCAATTCTTCCAATACTTCTGGCAGAAAATCAAACTTCCCTCTGGAAACTCCTCCAGTCAGTACTAGTAAATCTACTGTTGATATGATTGATGATAATTTATTCATAATCAATTGTTTATCATCATTTATATGATATTGTTTTGCGCCAACATTCCATTGCTTCAGCAGGTCTTGAACACCATAATTACTGGACCTCCTAATCTGATGATCCAATGGGGTTTCGTCAATGCTTACCAGCTCATCACCAGTGGTAATGATGGCGGCCTTAGGTGGAAGGAGCACTTCTAATGTTGGTTTGCCGATAGAGGCTGCGATAATCATTTCTGGAGCACCAAGGACTGTGCCTTTGGGAAGGACAACATCCCCTTGCTTTTTGTCTTCTCCTTTGAAATGGACGTTTTGCCGAGGCTTTACTGTATCAACATTAATAGTCGCTATGTCATCCTCTATAGTAATGTCTTCATAGCGAATAATTGTATCTGCATTCAGTGGGAGCATGGCTCCGGTCATGATTTGAACACATTTCGCAGTATCCTCTAGACTAGATTGAGGCATGCCAGCGCCAATAGTCTTTTCTATTTCAAAGCTTCGTTGTCCTTTGTCAAAAGCTTCGTAGTTTATAGAGATGCCATCCATAGTCACCCGGTCGTAGGGTGGAAAGTCACGATCTGCATAGAGGTCTTCATTCAGTATATGGCCATTGATCTCTCCAAGCTTTAAGTGCCCTGACTTGGGTTCAAAGGGATATTTTGAAATGGTTGCTAAAGCTTCTTGATAGCTAATCATACTTAATTACGAATGTTTAATGTTGAATGAAGAATGAAAAATGGGCATTGATAATTCATAATTCAAAATTAACTAGCCTCCAATAGTTGCCATGGATTCAAAAGAACTGGAGGTAGACGATTTTTGCTTTTCTGCTTCAAAACCATCTTTGGCACGTTGCGCAAATAGCTTTTTGAATTGTGCTTCAATTTCCTGATCGGTTGCTCCATTGCGTATAAAATCTCTAAAGCTAAAGCCTCCATTTTGATAAAGGCAGGTCTTTAGCTCTCCTTTTGGCGTCAATCTGATCCGGTCACAACTGCCGCAAATGGTGCGTGTATAGGCAGGTATAATGCCTATGCTTCCTTTTGCATCTGGGAGTCGATAGTTGTATGAAGTGGAGCTCTTTTCATCTGCTATTTTTGCAAGGTCTGGATATGCCGACTTGATATGTTCGAGAATGCGGTTATGGTCCCACTCTATAGGTGTATAGCCCTTAGAACCACCATTAAACGGCATTTCTTCAATGAACCTTACGCTTACATTATCTTCAATCGTCAATGCGCACATCGCAAGAATATCATCCAAATTATGCTCTTGCATAACCACTGCATTGATTTTGGTATTGATACCAGCGTCCAACAAAGCGCGATAGTAAGTCATCACTTGTTCGAATTCATCTCTCCGGGTAATCTTATGGAAACGATCACGATCGAGGGAGTCTAAACTTAGGTTGACAGCATGGATACCCATTGCTTTTAAAGCATCAATTTGCTTCAAAGGGCCCGTTCCGTTCGTGGTTATACTCAATCTATCGATACCTTCAATACCAGATACCGTTTTCATAAAAGGGATAAGGTCTTTACGGACAAAGGGTTCGCCACCCGTGATCCTTACTTTTGAAATCCCCAGTTTTGCAAGAATGCGTATGAGTCGTTCCATTTCCTCATAGCTCAGGATTTGTGACTTCTTGCTGAAATTCAGGCCTTCTTCAGGCATACAATAGAAGCATCTCAAGTTGCAACGGTCGGTGACCGCCAGTCTTAAGTAATTCAGTTGTCTACCGTGATTATCGAAAAGCAAATTGAATGTATATTGTTACCAATTCAAATATACTGGCAAAGCGTACATAATGTTAGACATTCTTCCACGAATAAGAGAGCTGATTGCAGGAAATACCGAATTCGCTATAGCAACGGTAGTCAAGACCTGGAGAAGTTCACCACGGCAGCCTGGTTCATGCCTGGTAGTGACAAAATCAGGCGAGATGATCGGTTCTGTGAGCGGTGGATGCGTTGAAAATGCCGTAGTTACAAAGGCTTTGAATGTGTTAGAAACAGGCGATGCCGAGTTGGCCAAATTTGGCATTGCCAATGAGGATGCCTGGGAAGTGGGGCTAAGCTGTGGGGGAGAAGTATGGGTGCATATTACACCTTTCTATACTCCAGACCTATGGCGGATGCTTGATCAGAGCGTATTCCAGAATCAGGGTATGGCGATCGTTACCAACCTCACTACGGCCGATCGTTCCGTGTTTAGTCCCGATGATGTGCCGACCAATGAATTGACCAGTACGGTTGCTCAGGAATACGCCAAACGTAACAATGACCTTATCTCTTACGAGGGAGTAGACTACTTTGTACATAGCTTTCCCCCAAAGAATAAGATGCTTTTGATCGGCTCAGCTCATATCACGACTGAGCTGATTGACCTGGCTCATATGTATGATTTTGAGACAATCGTCATCGACCCTAGAGATACTTTTGCACATAAAACGGACTATAAGACAGCTCCAGACCATTTATTGGTTAACTGGCCTCAGGAAGTGCTTGGGAACTATGCACTGGATAACGAAACCTATGCGGTTATTCTGTCCCATGATCCTAAGATTGACGATGAGGCCCTGAAAATGTTGTTGCCTTCTAATGTAAGATACATTGGTGCTTTGGGCAGCAAGAAGACGCATGCTAAGCGCGTGGAACGCTTGAAAGCTTATGGCTTCTCAGCTGAAGAGATTGATCGCATTCATGCACCAATCGGTGTATACATCGGAGCAATGTCTGCTAAAGAGATAGCCCTTAGTGTAATCTCCGAGGTTGTAAAGGTCAAGAATGTTATTTAGGAATATCTGCGCTTACCCTTGATCTACGCGTGTTTTTGAAGTCATTGGTGATCCAACCGATCTCACCATCACGATTGGAAACAAGCCAGAAGTCTCTGTTTTTACCAAGTATTGATAATTCCTCATCCGAAGAGAGTTCGGCATAGAAGGCTCTTCGGTCGGGTTTCTTCAATAAAATCCCTTCAGAGCGTGTATAAAGCCGCTCCAATGGCCTTTCAATTGACGTTAAGACATTCTTACTCACGTAGCCTGTTCGACCATCCGGTAATTCTATCCGATATTGGTTTGCGTTAATACCTATTGCCGTGGCAATTTGGTTCTTGCTCAGTCGCACAGCGTTTCTTCCATTCAGGCTGGTGCGCATATTTACATTTTTGTTCAGTCTGATTTCGGACCCAAGAAGACCGAGATCAGTATTTACTTTTCTTAGTCTTTTGCCTTCGGCACGTAAATGGTTGATCGGGTTGGTGGCTCCATTTCGATAAATACCAAAATGCAAGTGAGGTGGAGTAGTACGAGCATTGCCGGTGTTTCCTACTGTGCCCAAGGTATCGCCACGCTTAACACGATCCCCTTTTTCAACTAAAATCTCATTTAAATGTGCGAAGTACAGACTTTGAGAACGTTTGGAGTCATATAGCCACACTACTTTGCCACCAATCCCTCTTGTACCGGCAGTTCTAATGTAACCGTCAGTGGGTGCTACGATTGGCGTACCTCTAGCTGCAAAAATGTCAACACCTTCATGTTTCCTTCTTCCACCATCACGTGGAGCTCCCCAGAAGCTCCCTATTGCACTGGCAGTTTTGCCGGCTACCGGAAAGCTTAGGGTTGGTACATTTTCTATAGTGATTTTAAATTGTCCACCTCTTAATAATTCGGGCTGAAAGCGTAATACGTATTCTGCATCACGCCTGGGCTCAAAACCCAGCAATAATTCGACACTATCCGCGCTGGCAACATGTCTGAATGACTTAGTTTCATCTATTCTGAACAGGTCTACAAAGGTCTTCATTTTGGTCTGAGATATATTGGTGACCTTGACCTGTACCTTTTGGCCCTTTTTTGCATTGAACCTGTAGCCTAGAGCCGTGGCTTCTTTTTCATCCACGTAAATAGCCTCTTCATAAGGAGATGAGATACTTATTGGGGTCTCAAGGGCACTTTTGGCAAGATTGGACCAGTCTTGCCCTAAAGCTGTGCCCAATAGGTTAGCTTGCTTGAGTCCGTAATGATAAGCTTCGTGATCGTTTCGTGGCTTAAAAGCAATTGGGACTTTCTCTTGTTCACAAGCCGATAATAAAACAATAAGTGCAATAGATAGGGTAGTGGCGATGCGTACGCGCATTATTAACAGTTGAGTTTTGACCTATTTGATACACTAACTCCCAAAAGACGAGTCAGGTTTCATTTACTAAAGAGGAACGAAAAAGTAGGAGCTTATTTTATATTCACTTTCAATTAAGCTAATCAGAAATATTCCTTAGTTTCATTTCAACTTCAACACAAACAAGATCAAATGTACGTAAGACGGAAAATCCGACCAGGTGTAGTCTTGAAATTTGCCTGGAAGAATATATTGCTTTCCACCATTTGGGCAGCGATTGTTGTATTTCTTTACCAAGAACTAGAGGACAATAAGCTGCACATTGGAATTCCCTTTCTACCGCTAAGTACTATTGGTATTGCAGTAGCCTTTTATGTAGGCTTTAAGAACAATCAGGCCTATGATCGTTTTTGGGAAGGTAGAAAGATTTGGGGAGGTATTGTAAACTACAGTCGTACCTGGGCCAATCAGGTCTTGTCTTATATGGATTGTTCTCCAAAGCTTGCAAAAGAAGAAATGCTTGTGATTCAGGAACGCTTAGTAAAAAGGCACTTGTCTTATATTAATGCACTCAGAATTCAATTGAGGGCTACCACCATTTTTGATCGTGAGAATCTTACCTATGTACCGAGTTTCAGTTTGGAGAATGATAGAGACTGCAAGGATCATATATCCAAATACATTACTGCTGAAGAGTATGAGGGCGTGATGAGTAAGTTTAATCCGGCAACACACCTGAACAGATTACAAGGGCAAGACCTGGCTATGCTGAGAAAGAATGACTCCATTAATGATTTTCAGCATATCAATTTGATGGACACCTTGGCCGAATTCTACAACCTTCAGGGTAAATGCGAACGCATCAAGAGCACCCCATTACCACGTCAGTTTGCTTATTTCAGTTCTTTGTTCGTTTGGATTTTTGTGCTGCTTTTGCCTTTCGGTATGGTGGAAGAGTTCAATGATATCCAAGATGGTAATATCGTTTGGCTTACTGTTCCATTTAGTGCTTTGGTAGCTTGGGTTTTCAATTCTATGGAAGTGATAGGAGATAATAGTGAAGATCCCTTTGAAAACTATATTAATGATGTGCCTATGAGCGCCATTTGTAGAACAATAGAAAGAGATTTATTGCAGTTGATTGATGAAGACCCGGCTAAGGTGCCAGAAAAGGTTCAGCCGGTGAATGACATTCTCCTTTAGTTGTCGTAGGCCCCATTGAGCCAAAGCCAAAAACGCTTCAAAGGGTTTTTGGTGGTAGGAGTAGACTTTCTGGGTGAAGCTCCATGATGCACCGTTTGCGTGGTTGGTGCAACATGTTGGTCTGTTGCTTTGACGGCCTTCTTTTTCTTCTTAGAGGCAGTTTTGGACAGTTTGGCTCTTACATTTTCCTCGTAATGCTTGCGCTTTTGTTCTTTTAATCGTTGCTCTTGCTCGAATTTCTTCTTTAAGGCGAGTCTTTCTGCTTTTTTACGTTCTTCAGCAGGAGAGAGGGTGTTTCTGTTCTTGGTCCGACTCTTTCTATCTCTTCTATTAGCGTTTCTTTCTCGAGTTCTTCTTGTCGGTTTTTCAATTGCCTCCTCTGATTTCTCTTTTATAACAGGTTCAGGGAGATCGATTTTACCTACAACTTTCAAGCCTTCCAAATGCGGCTTTTCCGTTTTGTACAGCTCAACGCCATCTGTTTGTGCAAGGAACTCTTCTTCCAGTGTAATAACCTGAGGTCTTAGAGATTCAATAAATTCTGGTGCTTCTTGTTCTTCAGGAGTAGTCTCAATGTCTTCACTTGAAACTTCTTGTTGTTCATCCTCGACAAGCTCTTTTACTTCAGGTATAACTTCTTCAGCTACAGGTTGAAATTGATTCTGAACAAAGGCCAACTCTTCTTCTGTCAGCTTGATGTTGGGGTGATTATTTACCTCACGAAAGTTGTCGTTCAATAACTTTACAATTTTGTCAGAAGAGACATCGAGTTGTCTGGAAAGTTGTCCGAGTCGCATGCTTGGGAGGTATTAAGAATGCGAATATAGTGAAATGTAAAAAATATTTCATAGTGGTTTGATGATAGAAAAAAGGTAGATTCTGATGATGAGAGACACTTTTTGATTTTCTGTGTAACCTTTCGTTTGTTTATTAGTCTTACATTTACGACATTAATATTTGTCTTACAAATAGAATAGTAATATGAAAGGTACCCACCTAGGCGAACTAGAGGAGTTGGTTTTACTCACAACAGCAGTATTAGATGGTGCAGCCTATAGCGTTACCGTGGCTAAGGAGATTCAGTTGGTGTCAAAGAGATCCATCACCTTGAGTACTGCGCATACGGCTTTGTTTAGATTAGAACAGAAAGGCTTTGTTACCTCCTACATAGGAGGTACCACCAAGGAAAGGGGTGGGAGAAGAAAGCGTCTCTATAAGATCAGCAAGACTGGTTTTGAAGCACTTAACGAAGCAATGTCTATTAGAAACACCATGTGGCAACGTATGCCCAAAATCGCATTTGACATTTAATGATGGGACGAAAGGATAGAAAGCCACCAATTTGGGCAGACAGATTTCTGCGATGGTATTGTGCCGATCAGTTTTTTGAAGAGGTTCAGGGAGACTTGCACGAATGGTTCTACATACGAGTGGCCGAGCAAGGGCTTAGAAAAGCTCGCATGATGTATTTCATAGATGTAGTTCGCTATTTCCGCACATTTCGACTTAAGACAACAACAAAGGTCAACAACAACTCAAAATATATCTTTATGAAAAACCTGATCAAGTTAACGCTGAGAAATCTTTGGAGAAACGGTTTCTTTGCGTCATTGCGCATTGGAAACCTGGCGATAGGAATGCTGGTGTTCCTGTCTGTAATTATCTATGCCGACTATGAATTGGGTTATGATAAGTACCATAGAGACAGTAATCGGATTTACCGTGTATCCCATACGCTGGCTGACCAACCATGGGCCGCTTCGCCCATAGGTTTAGGACCATTTATTGTAGACAACTCTACTGTGGTCGAATCCATGACGAGGGTCTTTCCGGCACAGGAGAATTGGATTAAGAAGGACAACTTAATTTTCACCGAAAATAATGGTCACTTTGTAGATTCGACATTCTTCGAAGTTTTTACCCACGAAGCAGTTTATGGTGATTTGGCAACTGCTCTTGTCCAACGCAATGGTATAGTTCTTACCAAAAATCTAGCAGAAAAATACTTTGGCTACGAAAACCCGATTGGTAAAATCTTAGAACTGGGCCAGGATGGTGGAAAAGAAAGAATGGTAACAGCAGTCATTGAGAACGTGCCTGAACAATCACATTTCCAGTTCGACTACCTTTTGCCTATGTCTACTTTCAGTGAAAGGTTTAGTCGAGCCTGGAGAAACCTGGCAACTTATACATATATCAAAGGGAGCGAGGAGGCTGACTTTACTGCAATGAAAGAAGTAGTGCTGGCGAAGTACCTTGAACGATATGGAGGTCGAGGTGGAGATGTTGAGGATGCTCAAATCCTAATGACGCCTGTTAGCAATATTCATCTAAAAACTAATTATGAAAAAGAACTGGCGGATAACGGTAATATTAACTACGTCTATATACTGCTTTCAGTTGGAGTTTTTGTGCTTCTTATTTCATGTATAAATTTTATTAACCTATCAGTCATCAAAGGTCTTGATCGGGGTAAAGAGGTAGGGCTAAGAAAGACCATTGGTGCCTCTAAGTTTCAGATCAGAGGTCAGTTTATTGCCGAGAACTTTATTGTCATATTCATTTCAGCCCTGTTGGCTATTGTTGGCCTGGCTTTGCTGTCTCCCATGTTCCAAAGATTTTCAGGTCTTGCACTGCCGCTGAATATCTTGCAATCTTCGAATATTCCAGTGCTGATTGGGTTGTTGGTGTTTGGGTTGACTTTAATATGTGGTCTGTATCCGGCTTTTGTGCTAGGAAGGTTTAAGCCGGCTTATATATTAAAAGCTGGAGGAACGGGAGGTTTGAAACTTGGGCGTTTAGGCTTTCTACGAAAGGGACTTATTATTCTGCAGTTTGGCATTTCATTGGTACTTGTTATTTGTTCGGTTTCGATTTACAACCAACTAGACTTTATCCAAGGCAAAGACAATGGCTTAGTAGATGAAGAAGTCCTGTTTATGAGGCTAAGCAATGAAATGCGTAACGATTTCGAAGTTTTCAGGAATGAATTGGGGCAAGTTCCAGGCGTGAAATCAGTTACTACATCATCACATGTGCCAGGATATCGAATCATGGTTGAGGGCATAAGAGAGGTTGGGGTTGAGCGTCAGGGCGCTAATTTAACTACGCGACTTTTGTTGGTAGATGATGAATTTGTTGACGCTTATGGTTTGGAAGTACTTGAAGGGCGTGACTTTCTGCAGGATGTACCTGACAAACCAGTAGAATATCTGGTAAATGAAGCTGCGGTGGACTATTTGTTTGAAGACAGAGATCCATTGACACGAAAACTAATCTGGAATGGAGATACTGGCAGGGTAGTGGGTATAGTAAAGGATTTTAACTTTCAGTCATTACACAATGCCATTGAACCGTTGGTTATTTCATCCAAAACGAGATGGAGTTATGCCTCAGTCCGATTTGATACTAAAAACAAGGAATCTGTCATGTCCGGCATTGCCAGTTTGAACAAATCTATTTTTAAGGACTTGCCATCCATAGAGTATGAATTTCTAGAAGATAGGTTTAGTGCATTGTATTTATCAGAGCGGAAGTTAAAGTCTATTGTCTGGGCCTTTTGTCTCATTTCAATCCTATTAACCATTTCGGGAATATTTGGAATGGCTACATATGTGGCTAAAAGAAGGACCAGAGAAATAGCCATAAGAAAGGTGCTTGGTGGTAATTTGTCTCACCTCTTTGGTTTGATGTCCAAAGGTTTTTTACAACTTCTAATAATCGGTGTGGCCATTGGAATTCCAACCGCCATCTACCTGACAAATTGGTGGCTTCAGGGCTTTGCCTATCGTGCCTCTATTGGAATTGGAATTTTCTTATTCGCAAGCCTGGCAATCTGCTTATTGGTATTGGTCAGTTCGGGTTATGTGACATTAAAGGCTGCAAAGTCTAGCCCCACAGATGCTTTGAAAAATGAATAAGCTCGTGTACAGAAAAGGCCCCTTCTAGCTAGAAGGGCCTTTCAGTTGAGTTAATCAAATCTAGTCCTTTGGAAAAGAAGGGTCTGCCATAACCTCCTTCATTTGATCCGTATGTCGTTTGGTGTGACCTGACATGAAAAGCAAGGCCTGATAAACATCGATTGTTCCAAAAGGAAGAGTTCCATAGTGATGCCTTAAGTCCGCATCGGTTTTCTTAGCAAATTTGATGTGCTCACTTCTTAATTTTTTGAACTCCTTAATCACCTCTTTAACAGGCTCAGGTTTGTTTTCAGGCTCAAATGGAGGGAAGGTCTTAACTTTTTGTTCTCTGCTCTCAATTACACCCAATAGTACTTCATCTGTCATGCCGACTTCTGATCTTCTTGAAGGATCTGCATCTACTGACAAGGGTTGGTCGACAAAATTTCCCCAAAGGGCATTTTCCGAAATGGCAATATGTCTAAGACATTCGGCTACGGACCAACTTTCAGCATTAGGCTTGAAATTCAGTTGTTCATCGGAAAGACCTTTTAAGGTCTTAAGCATTTCGTTTTGAGTATCAGTCAAGTGCTTTACGGCAAAGGCTCTCTCTTCTTTGCTAATCTCATTTTGAGCCATTAATGTAACGCTGATTAGCATTAATGACATGATGGCTATTGATAATTTCTTCATGTTAAAAAAGTTTAGTACTCAATTATGATCAATTAAAATTAGTGGTCTTTTATTAGGTTACTACAGTCTGACGATCCTATTTTTAGAAAGGGACAAAAGAAGAAGCAAAATGGAATGGACAGAAATCATGGGACATATAGGTGCAGTTTTAAGCAGTATCACCTTCATTCCACAGGTCTTACAAGCCTGGAAAACGAAGAGTGTGGGTGATTTGAGCATGAATATGCTTTTAATTGTGCTTGCTAGCACACTCGTTTGGCTGGCGTATGCCATTCCATTAGGCTTGCTTCCCGTAATCATCGCAAACTCAATAATTCTCATACTTAGTAGTTTATTAATCTACTTTAAACTCACTTTTAAACAGGCACCACAGAAGTGATTGTCCTTTACAGTATACTGGCAATAGGGGTGATTGTCCTTATTCCTAGTGTTAAGAAAAGCTTAAGAAATGCTAAGCCAGTGGAAATTCCTCCCAAATGGCACCCTGTCTTAATGGAGAAAGTTCGATTCTACAGAGAGTTGAAAGCAGAGGAACGTGTGGATTTTCTCGAACAATCTGCGCGATTTCTTAGAAACATTAAAATTATTGGTGTGGCTGTTAATGTCAGCTTAGAAGATCGGCTTTTAGTAGCTGCCAGTGCAGTAATACCGCTCTTTGGCTTTCGAGGTTGGGAATATATGCATTTGGATGAGGTGATTTTATATCCATCTCATTTTGATGAAGAGTTCAATTTCGAGAACCCTAAAGAAATGATTGTAGGTATGGTCGGTTCTGGGATAATGGAAGGAAAGATGATCCTATCGCAGCCGGATCTTCACTTGGGTTTTGACAATACCCAGGATAAATTAAATGTCGGTATTCATGAATTTTTGCATCTCTATGATAAGGAGGATGGGGTGATCGATGGTGTGCCGGCTGCCTATATAGGTAAACACCTTATTATGCCATGGATCGACTTGGTAAGGCTTGAAATGAGTAAAATTCATCAAGGAGATTCTGCACTCAGAGGCTATGGTGGCTATAATGGTAAAGAGTTCTTCGCAGTGGCAGGTGAGTACTTCTTCGAGCGTCCGCATTTGCTGCAACGTGATCATCCGGAGTTATACGATATGCTTTCCAGAATTTTCAACAGAGAGATGACAGATCACTTGAGTATCAAAGAGCTTCAAAGAGAGGAGCCCGGCCGAAACAGCCTTTGTCCCTGTGGAAGTGGTGAGAAGTATAAAAGGTGCTGCTTAGTTGAATAAATGAGGGCTGTGTCATAGCAGTGTTTCTACTTATTCAAACTCTTGTTTAACACTGTTCAAGAATTCGTTTCTAACTTCGACCTTGTTGAATTCACCTCCGTATTCCAGGGTTGTCGTATAGCTTGATTTGTCTTTAATACCTCTTGAAGAAACGCAGAGATGTCGAGATGAAATCATAACTATAACATTCTTGGTGTCTAGGGCCTCTTGCAAATCTTTCATAATCTGAAGACAGAGCCTTTCTTGAACTTGCGGTCGATGTGAATAATAATCAACCAATCGATTGATTTTTGACAATCCAATGACCCTTTCATTTGGAATGTATGCCACATGAGCGAAGCCCGTTATTGGTAAAAAGTGATGCTCACATGCAGAATCAATGGTGATGTTACTTTCGATAAGCATTTTCCCATAACCATATTTATTCTCAAATGATGAGAGTTTGGGTTTGTTCTTTGGGTTCAGACCGTAAAATAGCTCCTTAACATACATTTTGGCTACCCGGTAGGGTGTACCTGATAGGCTATCGTCAGTCAAGTCAAGACCTAACTCTTCCATGATTTTTCGAAAATGAAGCTGAATATTTTCAATTTTCTCCGTATCAGACTTGTCAAAGGCATCCTTTCTAAGCGGGGTGTCTGTGTTGGTTGATAGATGCATATCACCCATAGCTTCTATTCTTTCTAATAATTTCTCCCTCATATTTTCTCAGTTTCGATACAACACTCTTCGGTACATTTACAGTACTTTTGGTTGTAAAAGTGTAAGCCTGCCAGAGCAAGGGCAGGGATGTAGACAGCAGCTTCACCTAAATGAAGTGCTTCGAATGATTCGTTAAGAATCGCCAATAGCAAAATGGTCCATGTAGTCCAGAGGGCTCTCTTCATCCATTTCTTAGAGGTGTTCACAGTAGCAAAGTAGATGGCTGCAAACGAGATGATAATGAATAGATAGTCAATAGATTGGTACCAAAATGGCGTCTCCACGTGAACAGTAGACACACCTGCCTGTGCCAAAAAGATGAAAGGTGCGGCAAGGCAATGTATTCCACATAAGCCACTTACTAATGCACCAATCATATCTGGTTTGGATGAACTCTGCGATTGAATCATGTGACTGTAATCTTATTTGTGCAATGATGTTGCAAAAATACAAGGCAACATTGTAGATGCAACAATGTTGCAATATATTTATGTCATGAGAAAGGTCAGCATGACTAAGTCATTGGTTGCTGTTTTAAACAAGTTTGATGAGAGCAATGACGCACTATCTGTCGTCAGATTGGTTAATGAGTTTAGTCATGAGATGAATCGCACAACGGTGTACAGAATTTTGAAAAGGCTTGAGGAAAGCAAAAAACTTCATTCTTTTATAGGTCCGGGTGGATTGAAATGGTATGCCAAAACAAATGACCAGATAGATGGTGTACTCCAAGAGACGCATCCTCATTTTCATTGTGAAGATTGTGGGAAAATACAGTGCCTACCTATAGACCTACCAGTGCCCGCTTTACCCAATCATGAGATTCGTTCCGTATCCTATTTGATCGTAGGGAGCTGTGGGAGATGTGATGATTGAGCCATATCCTATTTGACTACTTTTCCATTAATGCCTTTCTAATGAACTAAGTTGCAGGGTGCGATTCAGCCTTTCTAAAGCTATTAACAATTGCATTTTGCAAAATATCAGGGTCACTACCAGGACCTACTGCGAGTAGTTTACTACCGGTTGTTGGTGTGCCGTAGAAAGGCCTTACGGATATATTTCCACTAGGTGTGCGTTCGAAATAAGTGAAGCCTTCTTCGTCTGCGACTTTGGTACAGCCTTTTAGACGTAATATGTTCTTAGGTAATGTGTTACAAATCTGACGCACAGCATCAAGGCTTGGTAATGAGGGTAAATCCACAGAGCAAGATGACCAATGTGCCTTTAAATGATCCAGCTTTTTGGTGTCATGACCTGTAGGCTTTAGTTCGGAAAGGAGTGAAACGTCCATTTCGTGCATTGCCATAATTTGAGCATATGGATTGAACCTCTTTAGGTCTTTGATAACCATTGCCCGCCTTTCCTCCGAAGTACCGTCCAGGTGGGTTAAAATGATTAAGGACGATACCTGTACTTGATTGGCCTCAAGTTCATTGTGTTCACTGCGTCTTTGCCAATTCTTAACATCAACAACTGAAACCTGAATAGGAGGTAAAAACCGATCGTCTAGGCCTACACCTAGAAACCCCATTAGTGAACAGGCATCCGATGTCCCATTGGCTTCTATCAGTGTTATTCCATTTTCGCGTGCGGGGACTGCATTGACAAAATTTCGGAGCTCATTAATGCCACTACAGCAAATACAGCTACCACTAAGCGCCCTAACCCACTTTGATTCCATTTGACTCATAAACTGCTGAGCATCTAAGTTGGCATTTTCGTAATCATTCAGAATAACAAAAGGATTTAATCCATTTTCAATGGACGTTGTTATCAAATGCCTGAGCAAGGTAGTCTTACCGGCTCCTAAAAAACCGACAATCGTAATAATCGCCTCCATTTTGAAATTAAGATTGAATATCTAATTCAGGCTGACCAAGTCACCGAAAATCAAATTGTGATGAATAATGTTAAATGTTTTATCTATTCTATTGTACGTCATTCCCTGAATATGGAATTGGCTTGCTGAATAAATGTTCAACTTCCCTTGAAGTTCCTTAATCTTCTCATGAAGATGATAAGAAATGATCAGCTGACTATGATTCTGAGTTTTAAATAGCATTTGAGAGCTTTGTTTCATTAGCCCAAGGTCATTGTAGAGTTTTTCAATTCCATTAACATCTGAAAATTGTTTGTTCTCGATACCATCTGCGATAATATTATTATCGCTAGCTAAAATGAATGTGATAGCTTTAACCACTCTTTTATTCAGCAAGTCAGTGATGCCTAACATTGTTTTAGTGTCAAACACCAATGAATTGCCCAATGTGGAGATAAAGTAATTCTGCCCTTTGAAATTTTTGTTAATCAAAGTTTCTAAATGGTCTGTCGGACAGACAAAGTATAAATGACCAGACATAGTTATCTGAAATTATCAGAGACTTCTTAGGTCTACTACTTCAAAGTTTCTTGCGTCAAAGTAATCATCCAAGCCATAGTCAGTATTAATAATTACACCTCCCAATAGGGTCACTTTGTTGACATGGAATTCGTTCTTACAAGTTTCCAGATGGCTATGGATCTTTTTATCAATGATGTCATAAGCGGCTTCAGTAATTGCTTTAGCCTGATTACTACTTTCTAGGATTTGATCTCGATAGGGCAGTATACTTTCCTCAAGTTTCATCTGCTGATAGTCATCGTCATTTAATGTAGGCTTATAGTTGACATCTTGAATGCGATCAAGTGCCAACATAAGGGCGCCACAAGAGTTACCTGTTTCTTCCTGACGAGGTCGGTACATTTTACCCAAATCTCCATCAAGAGTAATGCCTATATGCGGACCATAGAATATAAAGGCACTACCATCGTCTGGAATATGGTGCGCAAAAGCCGTCATCCCTGTTTGACCAGCGAAGGGTAAGCCACCTAGTCCACCCATAATGAAAGGACCAAATAATACATTGAAGAAGGTCGTTGAAGGAACGTTAATATCATCTGAACAGACAGATGTGGCCATTAATACCTTGGAGATGTCCAGTTCATGCTCAATTTGCATTCTTCCTAAATAATGAATTGATGTATCCTTAGCATCTTTGGCATCCGGAAAATATTGTCGTACGATCTTGTCAAATTTTCTCTGTAGCATCTTTTGATTTTTTAACTAAGATGGGAAACAATTTTTTATTTATGCAACAATGATGCATAAATGAATTTTAATTATGACCTCTTTAGGTAAACACACTTAATGCTGAATACAAATGCGCATTAACTCGGTGGGGGCTTATTAATTCGAAAATCGTTGTCTACTCTAGCCCTTGTTCCTTCAAAAATTTTCTCTCATGTCTTGTTGCCAGTCGAAAGTCAAAAAATAGACTCACACTCTGTAGGGGCCATGAAATTCGATGGTAACGATGCAGCTCATCTGATTTTTTGAAGAGTATTTTACCATAGTATTCTTCCCCCGGATCAATCACCTTTCTATTAAACAGTTCCTCTGGCAGATATTCCAATTCTATTTCTGCTCTATCAGCATCCTGATGTGCCGCTTCAGACAAGACCTCGGTAGTTAGTATCCCGACTCCCGAAACAATATCACGAGTCAGAGATCTTCTTTGGTCAGATCTTGTCCAAGAATCCTTGGAGTTATCTCTAGCGTCTAGTACAGCATCTAAGGTACCTATCGCTGCTCCCATTAAGAAGAGTAGAAAGCCTGCTGATCTTCCATCCCTACGTTTTGTTTCAAATAAGTTGAGTGCTTGTTGTGGTGATAGCACTGTCTCTATCTCTTGAGAATTTCTTTCAATACTACCTTCCTGATAAGACACGTAGTTGGCAAACTTTAGGATTCGATCTGCATCAATTAGCATCGGTGTCTTACTCTTGTTTCGGATACCAACACCGAATACATAGTGGTCGTTTTGGACCTCCAGGTTTTCTACCGAAATCGTAGCATCGTCCAACTCGATAAAGGTCTGGAGGTTGTTTTGTTCAATATTATAGTCATAGGGAACAAGTCTACTAGGGGCACAACTGACGACAATAGTTATGAGGATAATAGGGAGTGTAAGTTTTGGCTTCATAGCTCCTTGAAAAGCAAGAATGAGGCCAATTATGAGTAATAATGAACTTGAGATTTTTGCCCTAAGAATTACTCATCACCTCAATTTAAAGCCACTTAGCTTTTAGATCTTTATACCTAGTTCTGCCAATAGGTAGTTGCTCACCATTATTGAGTTTGGCTATGTATTTACTCCCTGACTCCACACGGATTTCCTCAATCGCAGACATTCTTACCAAATAAGACTTATGGATGCGTTCAAAAGAGTGAGAAAGGAGACGTTCGAGTTTTTCTAGTGACTTATCGTGCAGTTCCTTTGTACCATCCGTTAGGAAAAGTTCGGCATAGACGCCTGCTCCCTTAATGTATAATAAGTCTTCTACGGGCAGCAATTGAATTCTTTGTCTCTTCTTAACCGCCAGGAATTTAGTTTTGGCAAGTTCGTTTCTTTCTTTTAAGGCACTTCGTCTAAAGGCCTGTTCCAACCGAGCCTGATTAAAAGGTTTGGGGACAAAATCTAATACTCCATATTCAAAAGCGGCAATTGCTTGATCTTTATATGCCGAAATGATGATGGTATGGAAAGCTCCAGATACAGCAGCTTTCAAAAGATCAAAGCCGTTTTCTCCATTTAAATTCAAATCTAGAAGTACCAGATCCAAGCGGTTGTTTTCTATGAAACTTAAGGCTTGCCGAAGTGTATTAATATGAGTCAAGGATTCTAATTCGCTCCCCAGAATTTCCTGAGTCATCCGCTCAATTCTCTTGGCAATTCTAGATTCGTCTTCAACAATTAGCACCCTCATTTTCTCAATGGTATATTCGTATTACGTTTTTCCAACCGTGACCTGTCTGTTCAGCGTCTAAGTCCCATTTCGTACCATAACTCTCCGCTAATCGCGCTTTAATGTATTTCAGTCCGGTGCCTTCTTCCTTGACAGGAGTCTGGCTGGCAATGTTTGCGAATGTCAGAAAAGTATAACTTTTGTAATCATCGGTCGATTCGAAAATGAGTTTAAACTTGATATTATTTTCTTTCAGCGGTAAGCTGTGTGTAATGCCATTTTCCAAAAGGGTATGGAGCATGGCTGGCGGAACCTTTTCTTCGAGATCTATACCTTCTTCTTCCCAGGTGTAATTGATTTCCTTACGATACTCCATAATCTCCAGGTGTGTCCTGCAGAGTGCGGTCTCCTGAGCAATAGGGATCAATTTCTCATTCTCAATTTGATTGAAAAGATCAAATTCCTTAGCCAGCGCTTCAATAAAGAACACACCTTTTTTTGGGGCTTCTTCTACCCAATCCATGAGGGAGGTAAGTGTATTCATCAGGAAATGTGGTTGAATGTTCTTCTTGACTAGCTCTAACTTTAAACGTGTAGATTGAACAAGTGAAGTCTCATAGGCCAATCTTTGTTCCTTGATTCGGATGGAAAGTAGGTACAGCATGTTCAATAAAATGAGACTGAAACCTATAAATAGCCCCAGGTTGAAGGAAAATGTGGAGCTGATGAAAAGGCAAAGCAAAAGGGTAGTCAAAACCAGCAGAGCGCCTTTCGCTCTTTGGTAGACACCATAAATAGCGATCGCAAGAGAGAGTACCAGTAAGCTAATGATCATCCTCAATATGGTATAATCGAAAGCACTATGTTTTTCAAGAAAGAGGTAAAGGAGTATGGCCGTATAAATACCTAAGATGATCTTCCTGTTTGGAAAAGGAAATTGCTTGGAAAAATAGAGCGGTATCAGAAATGATATACCGAACATCAAGCCTGTGATGACTTCTAAACGAAGTACATGAAGACTATAATGGATGGGTAAGGTAGTTCTGACGAAATGTGTCATTGTCAAGCCAAAAAAGAGTAGGCAGCTAAGACTAAATATCAGCATGAGATACTCCTTTTTATTGCCTAGAAAAAGGAAAAAACAATAGATAGCAGCAACAAGAAAAGCTCCCGCAAAAAGGTGCATATAGGCATTTTGAATAAGCCTTTCCGTGAGTAAGGCGTTGTTGTAATTTATCTTTAGATCATAAATTCCGACATGATCAGGGTAGTAATAGTTACTCAGGCGTAAAGCCATTACATGTTGCCCTTTTGTAGTCAATTGAATAGGGATATGAAAAGTGGTCCAAAGCTCTCCTTCGGGAGGGTATTTGTCTTCTTCTCCAGGGTTTCCATTCTTGCCGATTAAGACACCATCCCAAAATACTTCGTACTCGCCATAAACCTCCAACTTTAGGCCAAAGGGTTGAAATGCCTTTGGTGCCTTTAGAATATCCACCTTGGTCCGAGACCAGAAGACCTGTCCCTTCGGTATAATTGATGGTCTTCTGTGCCACTTCTCCATATCCAACTCTTTATCAGCCCATTCCGGCTGATCGCCAATGCGATATTGCGTGCTGTGTCTCTTGAAAACTGGTGGTTTTGGAGAACAAGAAGCCACCATAAGCAAAACAAGCAATAACAGAAGGTATGGAGAGTACTTTGCGTTCATTCAGTCCAATTTGCCCTGTAAAGTAAGTACTAAAAAATGGCTTTTGACTATGATTTAGAGCAGTTCATCCAAGCCTGGAGCAGTTCACAAATTAAAGAGCCGCTAATGACAACTCTAATGAGATTTTTGATGTAAACCTGCAAAAACTCAAATGAGAACTCGCCTCTTAATAATTCTTGTCACCATTCTGCCGTTTCATCCGATTTTGGCTCAGGGCAATGATGTCTATGAAACAATGACTGATGAAGCCTCCAGCTTTGAGCTACCCCGTATACGGGTAATTCCCATTAGAGACAATCAAAATAACAGAGAGTATGAACTCTATGTGAAACTTCCAGAAGGATATGTGGAGAATGACAGTATCCAATACCCAGTGCTTTATACCACTGATGCCATGTGGCATATGGAGCTGTTATCGACAACAACAGAGTATATTATTGAGGACATTATTCTAGTGGGCATCTCTTGGCAGACGGATAATGACCCAGAATTAGTCAAGGAGAGGGGAGCCCATGTCAGCAGGTTCCGGGATTATAGTGTAAGACCATTAAGCGATCCAGAACGACAGGCTAAATACCAACTCGGGCAAGCCGGAGACCATCTGGAATTTATCCGCAATGATGTATTCAAATATATAGAAAGCAACTACAGGGCTGCTCCTGATCAACGCACGTATTTTGGATATTCGCTGGGTGGTTTGTTCGGTACTTATGTGCTATTGGCAAAGGGCGATACATTCAAAAACTACATAATTGGTAGCCCTTCTCTAAAGGGCAATATTTCTTACCTCAGGGAGCTTAGTTCCACTACCATAGAGAAATATCAGTCACTTAATGTCGGTGTTTACATTTCGCATGGCTCTTTGGAGCAAGAGCTTGGCAACTACGTGGATCAGCTGTTGACCATCCTGAACGAAAGAAATGATAAGAGTTTATCTGTATCTCATGAAGTGAATGAAGGAAATCATCAAACAGCATTTCCCTTAACAGGACTTCGTGGCACCACTTGGCTATCAAGCTTGAAGAAGAATTAGCTATTCAAGAGACCCTTAAGGACTTAATCAATAAAAACAGAAAATTTGAAACGTATCACCCTATTCAGCTTAATAATTCTAATTGGATTGAATACCGCATGTCAGTTCAAGACTAAAACCAAATCTCCATCTTATGAGATCGCCTATACTTCCAGAGAGTCGGGGGAAGTAGAAATCTATATGAGTGAAACTGATGGTAAGCCGGAGATAAAAAGTACAAATCAGAAAGGAGGGTATCTGGCTTGGTCTCCTGACGGGAAGCGTTTTGCTTTTTATCACAAGTATGATGAAAGAAAGACCTGGTCCATTCACACCATGAACCGGGATGGATCTGATTGGAAACGATTGACTTATGTTAAAGACTATTGGGACAATTCACCTGCATGGTCTCCAGACGGAAAGGAAATTGTCTTCGCGAGGGCATATCGCGATACTACAAATGCATGGCATTACGAACTCTGGAATATGAACTCAGATGGATCGAATCAGCAACAGATTATGGGAATTGAAGGGGGCGGACCATACTTCACCCTGGACAATAGGATTCTATTCCATTCTCAACCGGGGCCAAGTGATATATTTATAGCCAATAAGGATGGTAGCAATCTTATTAATCTTACTAACAACAAGGCTGAAGATTGGCACCCTGAGGTTTCGCCTGATGATAAGCAAGTGGCTTTCATGTCTGATAGGACGGGTGTTCATCAAATTTATACGATGAACATCGATGGATCCAATCAAAAACAATTGACAAATGAAGCATTTGACTGTTGGTATCCTTCCTGGTCGCCTGATGGTTCTCAATTGATCTTTCTGACAGGTGATCCTGACAAAGACGAAAAGCAAATCTATATCATGAACAAAGACGGATCTGGTATGAAGAAGCTAATAGGGCAGGGTTCTCAACCTGTCTGGTTGAAATTGAGACAATAGTTGAGTTATGGATGAATCAAAACAAAGCCAAAACTATCAAGTAATGAAACGTGTCAACCTATTTTTTATACTGCTAGCTATAATGTGCTTAAGTGCCTGTAACCGTGAAAAGCAGGAGGCAACTGTTCGTCAACCGATATCTGCTGAGGACTCTTATTTTGGAAGAACCCCACCAGATATGGAGGCAATAGAATTTAATCCAGATTTTATGGCAAAAGAGGGTTGGGAACTCGGAGGAGTACATGCTTCCAAGATGAATGAGTTTTATTTGATTTCCACTAGTGAAGACCCCTTTCGTCCTTTGGTGATCAGTTTTCGAAGGGAGAATAGGGTTTGGAAGAGGTATGATTTTCATTTTACAGGAAGTGATACTATGTACACAAAAGACAAGTACATAGAACGAACAGCTTCCGGTTGGTCAGAAATAAAAAGCCTGGGCCCAGCTTTTGAGGCTATTCGGATTATGCGCCTTACTGCTTCAGCAAAAGGAACTTTGGTCTTTGATGAAGTAGGTACCAACGGGAATGGAATTCTCCGTTATTCTCGACTGATCGATGGTCAACGTGAAGACCCGCAACCATTTGGTCCAGACATCAATACAGGAAAATGGACGGCCCATCCATTTATCGCTCCAGACGAGTCTTACCTCATTTGGGATAGTGAAAGAGAAGGCGGTTATGGAGACAGTGATATGTATATCAGCTTTCGCCAGGAAGATGGCTCATGGGGACCCGCCATTAATTTCGGAGAAGAGATAAATACGGAGTATGAGGACGGTGGTGGGTACGTAACCTTAGACGGTAAGTATATTTCTTTTTGCCCACGTTGCGATGCACCCTATGATCGAATGTGGATAGACGCGAAAGTCATTGAAGACTTGAAACTTAAAGATCAAAAGCAATGAGAGTCATAATAATGTTTCTATTAACATCTGTTATCTCGTTAAACATTGGGTTTGGTCAAAATAGGCTGATAACTAGCCCTGACTTTCCCAGTTTGGAAGATCGCTATCTTGGTCAAAAGCCACCGGGTTTGACTCCTGAATTATTTGCTCCTGGTATTATTTCGACAAATGAGTATGTCGAAGGTTACATCGAGTTTACCCCAGACATGAAGGAAGTCTATTTCACCAGGCATGGTGGAAAATATACCGAGCGTATGCTGTTTTTTATGCGATACGAAAATAATAGCTGGACAGGGCCATCCGAACTGTCAACGGACATTGATAAATACAAGGAAAGATTCACACCTGGTTTGTCAGCATTAGATAAAGCACCATTCAAAGGATTGCCCATCAGGGGGCTCTCTGTCTCATCAAAAGGAACCTTTTATATCTATTTTCTAGAGCGTGACGGCAGCGGTCACATCAGTTATTCACGCTTGATAGATGGTAAATATGAAACTCCTCAAAAAATGAACAAGGAGATTAATAAAGGGAAATGGATTGCTCATCCATTCGTTGCACCAGATGAGTCCTATTTGATGTGGGATGCTGAAAAAGACGGTGAACAGACCCCAGACATTTATATCAGTTTTCTGCAGCCAGATGGTTCATGGGGTAAGGCCATTAGCCTGGGGGATAAGATCAATACTCCAGCCTATGAACAAGGTGCAAAGGTTTCTCCCGATGGAAAATATTTATTCTTTTGGAGGGGAGATGAGAAGACAAAAGAAGATGGAAGTACCTATTGGGTAGGAGATCTTTATTGGGTAGATGCTCAGATCATTCAAGAACTTAAGTCCAAACAACAGCAGTAATGAGTTCAAATTGTATGTTAATTATTATTAAAATAAGTACCTCTAAATTTCGTAATCGGTAACGTATCTCTAACTTCACGGTTACTGTAACCAACAAAGGTTTCATCACGTCAAAACCCAAAACAACAAATCCATGCTTAAGAATTATATCAAAGTAGCCTTCAGGAGTCTTCTAAGACAACCTGGTTACACTGCTCTGAACATTATTGGACTTACTGTTGGCATAGCCTCCAGTTTAATAATCCTACTCTATATTTTTCACGAGACGAGCTTTGATAAGCAACATTCGAAAGGAGATAGAATTTATAGGCTTTCCACAGAAATAACGGAGCCAGATAATGCTTTTAAATGGTCGAGTATGACCTGGAGAGCTGCATTCACCATTAAAAGTGAAAACCCGGAAGTTGTTCAGGCAGCAAGATTGCAAGGTATTAGTGGTCAGGGAGGTAGAAGGTTCACGCTGAATCAGGTCGACTACTTTCAAGAAAACGTCTATGCCGCTGACTCAACGCTTTTCGATCTCTTTGATTATGACTTTATAGCGGGTGATCCTGAGACAGCCCTGGAAGCCCCAAATTCGATCGTCATGAACGAATCAATGGCTAAGAAGATTTTCAAAGACGAAAACCCTATTGGTCAAACGCTTCAAACGGGTGGTAACCGAGAAACCTCACTGCAAGTGACAGGGGTTTATAAAGACATGCCTAGGAGTTCACATCTGGTTGCAGAGGCATTAATCTCATGGAAAACAATCTTTCAGGGAGAAGACCCTGGTTGGGGAAGCTGGGGTGTGCAATCCTATGTCTTACTCAATGAAGGTGTTACCAAAGATGTGCTACAAGTAAAGCTTGATTCGACAGTTGCAAGGTATATAGATCCAATATTTGCACCTATAGGAATTCAGGTTAAAATGATTCCTGTAAAACTCAGGGATATCCATTTGACTTCTGATTTTGAAGGGGAGCCCGTTCCTGCAGGGGATATCCAATATGTTCGAATTTTTACAGCCATAGCTATTTTCCTGATCATCATTGCCAGTATTAATTATATGAACCTGGCTACAGCACGATCTACCAAGCGCGCGATGGAGGTTGGTTTAAGAAAAGTAATGGGTGCCCAAAGAGGTGGTTTAATTGGACAGTTCCTGACGGAGTCTATTATCATTACGCTAATATCCCTAGCCCTTAGTATTCTGGTTATAATCGCTGTTGTTCCGCCTATAAACGACATTGTGGGAACTGACCTTGTGGTAGGCGCATTGCTGGACACCAATGTGATATTGGCCGTAATAGGCATCGTATTTATTACAGGGTTTTTAGGCGGTTGTTACCCAGCCTTCTTCTTGTCATCCTTTCAACCAGCAACCGTGCTTAAAGGCGGAGCAGGTAAATCAGGTAGTAAACTATTAAGAAAGACATTGGTGACCTTACAATTTGCCATTTCCATCTTTATGCTCATTGGCACGCTTGTGATTTATGCTCAGATGCAGTTTGTCAGAAATAAGGATTTAGGTTTTGACAAAGAGCAGATGATGCAAATAGATTTTAGAAGTAGGGCAGATGTTGAAAAATGGAATGTGCTGAAAAATGAGTTGGTCCAGAATCCAAACATTAGCGGTACAGCCTCTTCCAGCACAACACCGGGTAATGGCTATGCAAAAAATATCTTCTCTATTGAAACAGAAGAAGGGCCTATGGATGAACTCGGCTTAGATAACTATAGAGTTGATTATGATTTCTTTCCCACTTTGGGTGTTGATGTGGTTCAGGGAAGAAACTTTTCATTGGACTATCCATCTGATTCTTCTCAAGCAGTTATGGTGAATGAGGCCATGGTGCGTAGAATGAATTGGACAGACCCAATCGGTAAACGGATCAACCTTACTGGTAATGATTCTTTGCCTTCGGCAAGAGTCGTTGGGGTGGTAAAAGATTTCCATCAGCAATCACTTTATGATCCGATTTCGGCACTTCTGTTTATGCCTAGTCGTATTAATGGTTCTGCAATTGTGAAAATTTCGGGAGATGTTAATACCACGATTGACTTTATTGAAGCGGCATGGGAGAGAACCTATCCAACCACTGCCTTTGAATATGTGTTTATTGATGAGCAGTTCATGGAGAATTATGAGGCAGATCAAATTCGCGGACAATTATTCCTGGGGTTCTCTGGCATGACTATACTGATCGCTTGTCTGGGACTATTAGGCTTGGCATCATATACTGCAGAACAACGTTCTAAAGAAATCAGTATTAGAAAAGTGCTTGGTGCCAATACACAAGGCCTCGTTAACCTTCTGATCAAAGACTTTGTCATTCTTATTGTGATAGCTGCAATACCAGCATCAGTAATCGGTTACTTCTCCATGATGGGATGGTTGGAAACTTTCCAGTTCCATATAACACCTGGGGTGACCATATTCGCCACCGTGCTGATCGGTACCATTTTGGTAACAGTGTTAACTACGGGCTATCATGCGCGTAAAGCGGCTACCGCTAATCCAGCACAGAAGCTGAGGAGTGAGTAGATAAAAAGAGGCCTTTATACTTTGCATTGTCACGCATCAGACGACCAGTTTGATGGATTCTCTGGCATGTTCTGTTTGTCTTGGATAAGACTTATACAGTGTAGATATTTACCAGCTGTAAACAGAATAGAACATGTCAGAAAAGAAATTTTACCATGTGGGTGAACTGAGTGATGAGCAACCCGCCAAAACGCAATACGAATCGACCAAATTCAAAAAAGCGCGTCACCCGGAACCCTATCGTTTTGAAGTGAATTTGAGTGCAGAAGCAGGTAAAATGCAAAGTAAGACAGGGGTGGTTTCTGTCAATATTCCGGGCTTTAGTCCTGTAAAACTTTATTGTGATGAGCAGCCACCCGTAGGAGAGGACACTGCGCCACCACCATTGGCTTTCTTTTCAGCAGGTATAGGCTTTTGTCTGATGACTCACCTGACGGATATTCTTACCGCCAGAAAGATTCAGGTAGATAGCCTGAAATTGGAACAGCGCATAGTATTTGCTACAAATTTAGGTCATATGCGCGAGCATGGATATATGACCAATGGCCGATGCGATATGGTAGAAACTCACGTAATCATTGACAGCCCAGAACCTGAAGAGAATATCAAGGATTTACTCAATGAGGCAGAAAATGGTTGTATGGCTCATTTTGCCTTGAGAAATCCAATACCATGGTCAACAAGGCTGGTCTATAATGGTAAAGAAGCTATCAATAGGTCTTCGGATAACAGTTAAGCTTTGGGTTTGATGGATGCAACCTGTTCTAAACAGTGGTTGTGAATTCAAGACTAATATGAATTAACTTTTCAACAAACTAAATACGACTTTTTAACAAAGTTGTAGTTTCTCTTTATAATCACCTTTGTTACTGTATAATTGAAATAAGGTCAATATGAAGAGAAAATATCAATTTGGAAAGCAAGGTTGGACTCCAGAAAGAATTGGAGACCTAAGCGGAAAGACTTTTGTAATTACCGGAACTACAAGTGGTACTGGATTTGAGGCTGCACGGATACTTCTGTCAAAGGGGGCAAAAGTGGTGATGCTCAACCGAAACTCTAAAAAGTCAGAAAATGTTGTCACAACCTTGAAAGAGTCCCTCGGAAATCAAATAGATGTTTCCTTTGTCATCATTGATTTGGCTGAGCTAGCCTCTGTGAGAAAAGCTGCAAAAGAGGTCAATGAAAAAGTCTCTCGAATAGACGCCCTGATATGCAATGGTGCCATTGCCCAAGTACCAAGTCAACAACTGACAATAGATGGCTTTGAGAGCCAGCTAGGAGTAAACCATTATGGTCACTTTCTTCTACAAGCCTTACTTTTCCGCATTATAGAAAAGTCAAAGGGTCGTATAGTCACCGTTGGAAGTATGGGGTATAACTTAGGACTTAAAACCATCAAGTTTGACGATCTCAATTGGGACAGGGATTACAACGGCAATGCTGCTTACAGCCAAAGTAAACTTGCACAGATCATGACAGCCTATGCACTACAGCATAGACTAAGAAATGCAAACAACACAGCCGTGAAGGTGTATGCTTGTCACCCAGGTGCTTCTCGCACGTCATTGATAAAAACTAGTGGTAGTCTGATGACAAGATTTATTTGGCAACTGATGAAGTTCTCTCCATTGGTGCAATCCGCTGAGAAAGGAGCATATCCAGAATTGATGTGTGCAACTGAAGGAAACCTGGATGAGGCTGGTTTCTATGGCCCTACAGGTCGAAATTACTGGACTGGGCCAGTTGGTGAATGTAAGTTAGAACCACATGCACTTGACAAAGATGTAGCCTCCAGGTTATGGACTATTTCAGAAGAACAAACAGGTCAGGTATTTGAGGTGTAAATCAATGAGGAAATCACAGGAATACAATGAGGGTAAAATCTTTTTATCCGGAACAGTGGAAAGGGATTATACTTGGGAACATATTTCTCCACAGCATATCATTGTATTTATATATTCGGGAAAAATGACCATGTTCTATGGGAAAGCCACAACTACCTTTAAGACGGGAGACACCGTTCTCGTACCTAAAAACCAGTTGATTCGAGTCTTCAAAAGCCCTGTTAACGATCAGCCTTTCAAGGCCCTATCAATGCTTTTTCCTGATGAAGCCCTTAGAGAGTTCTATATGAATCGTACTGTATTGGAAAATTGGAACGAGAACATTGCTAAAGAGAGGCCAGTCAACGCCCATTCTTTGTTGGATAGCTTTTTCGGATCGTTAAGTTCATATTTTGAAACCCATTATGAACTTCCTGAACCGCTTGTACTTATAAAAATTCAAGAATTACTGACGATAATAGATGAAGTGGATAGAAGGATGAGTTCAATCCTAGGCACTTTTAGTGAAATTGGAAAGATTGATCTTAAGAAGTACATGGAAGAGCATTTCATGTATAATCTCCCGTTAGAGAAGTTTGCCTTTCTAACTGGAAGAAGTTTGACCTCATTTAAATCTGATTTTAAAAAGATATTTGGTAATACACCAGGCAAGTGGATTATGGAAAAGAGATTGAATCTGGCATACCAGAAACTTACTGTTGACAAGATGAAGGCTACAGATGTTTACCTACTAGCGGGATTTGAGAATCTATCTCATTTCTCTTTTGCCTTTAAAAAGGCATTTGGCTATAGCCCCAGAAACATTAATAATAAACCCTAGAACTATGGACTTTTTAAAAGCATCAACACAATGGGCAAAAGATGAAGTCTTTTCATCTGCCTTCTTCATCCTTTTTGGGATGCTCTTTATTCTGGCAACCATTGGCTTTTGGCAATTAGGAAAAACTGAAGCGGCTAGAGCCTTTATTTATCCAACCTTGGTTGCCGGAAGTCTATTATTGATGGCCGGAATCAGCTTTACTGTTTCCAACAAGACGCGGCTTTCGAACTTTGAAACCGAATACAAAGCAAATCCTTCATCCTTTATAAAGGCCGAGATTGCAAGAACAGAAAAGACAATGTGGGAGTATAGAAATATTGCCATGAAGGTTTTACCACTGATTGTAGTCGTTGCTGCTTTACTGATTGTCTTTATTGACAAACCCATTTGGCGGGCGATCAGCATGACATTAATTGCTATGCTCCTGTGCATGATCAGCATTGACAGTCTGGCGCTATCTCGAATGGAGAAATATCACAACGAATTAAAGCAGGCAGAAAGTCTACATAAGGATTAAGGATCACCAACAAAAAAGCCCTTCTGTATCAGGAGGGCTTTTTTGTGATCATCAACAGTCTTATTGCGTCTTAATCTCTTTAGCATTACGTGCCTTTAGCTTGGTGTTAATGGTAGCTAAGTCGTTGGATAAAATTCCATTGAGCTTATCCAAATGCCCTTTGAGCTCTTTCGACAACTCCTCAAAAACCACATAGGCCGCATCAGTAGGTTTGGCTTGGCCATTTTCTACACTTCTTCTTAATGAAGCCAACCTGTTGTTTAGCTTAATGGGGAAGTTCAATGGATCTTGTGGGCTCTGGTTTTGAACCTGGTATAAATCCAGTTCAATGACACCCAGTTTGTCCATTAAAGCTGTCAGGTCATTTTGCAATTGACCATCATCAAGGCTGGATAATTTATCCCTTTGGGCTCTGATTTTTCGAATGAGAATCACGGCCTCGTTAGCCTCTGTGGTTTTGGCCATGATCTGTTGACTCAGGTCAAATTGTTCCTGAATATCAGCTGGGCTAATGCCTTCCAGATTTGGATTCATCTCAATGCTAAATCCAGAACTATGTGTTTGCCCATTTGCTTTCAGTCTCACCTGATATTCTCCAATAGGGGCCATAGGACCTCTTTGTGGTCGGGCACTCCAAATGATCATGCCTTCAAAAGTGGTAGCTCCGGGATATCTTAAGTTCCAATTGAAAGAATTTAAGCCTTTGGCCGTAGTAGGGGAATTCCCTCTGCTGCGCGCTTGCTTACCGGTATAAGACTGAATCAAATTACCCTGAGCATCCAAAATCTCGATGGTCACCGAATCCGTCTGCTCTGGTAGATAATATTGAATGGCAGCATTGTAGATGCCTCGGATCGGATTAGCAGGCTTGAATAAGGTCACTTCATTGGTCCGGTTGATATCAACTGCCTCTCTAAATGGACGGATATCATCTAAAATCCAAAAACCTCGTCCATGAGAACCTAAGACCACATCGTCATTTTTCAATACCAGATCTCGGATAGGGGTGTCTGGTAAGTTTAATTGAAGGCTTTGCCACTTAGCGCCATCGTTAAAGGATACATACACGCCATGCTCAGTGGCCAGGTATAATAAGCCCGGTTTTTCTAAGTCTTCACGAATAGCCCTGGCGAAATGTCCTTGAGCAATACCATCGATAATCTTAGTCCATGTTTTGCCATAATCAGTTGTTTTGAAAACATAAGGTTCACGATCGTCTACCTGGTAGCGATTGGCCGCTAGGTATAAGGTACCAGGATTGAATTTACTCTCATCGATGATGCTGATTCTTGAGAATTTGGGTAAGTCTTTTGGTGTAATGTCCGTCCATCTTTTACCTCCGTTTCTGGTGATATGCACTTTTCCATCATCAGAACCTGCCCATATCGTATTTACATCGTGATTGGAAGGGGCTAGGGCAAAGACAGTCGCATAGATCTCCGGACCATTCATGTCTTTGGTGATAATGCCACCGGTTGGCCCTAATGTCTCTGGGTCTGCATAGGTCAGGTCTGGACTGATTTTCTCCTAGGTCTGACCATCATTCGTGGTTTTCCAGACATGTTGAGACACGGTGTACATGGTATTCGCATCAAGAGGGGAAAACATAATAGGGAAGGTCCACTGCCACCTTTCTGGTAATGCGCTGGAAGGTTCTCCCGAAAAGAAACGTGGATATACCTGAATATCCCTACGTTGCCCCGTTCTTCTGTTATATCGCGTTAGAAGCGCTCCCTGACTACCTGCGTAGAATACATCAGGATTCGTTGGACTTTGGGTAATCCAACCACTTTCTCCTCCACCTACAGCATAGGCCCAGGAGGCACCCAGACCTCGTGCCATCATATGCCCCCAGCCTTCACTTGGCATTGATAGGGTACTGTTATCTTGTTGAGCACCAGCTACATGGTAAGGAACATCTGAAGTGGTCATTACATGATAGAACTGAGTAGTCGTGTAGTTTTGATCGGTCCAGCTTTGGCCGCCATTGATACTCACTGATCCACCACCATCACTTGCTGAAATCATCCGCATAGGATCGTTAGGGTCTATCCATAGGTCGTGGTGATCGCCATGAGGCGGGAAAATTCGAGTGTCAAAAGTCTTTCCGCCATCCGTGGACTTCCAGAAGCCTACGTTCAGTCCATAAACCACATCTTTATCAAACGGATCAGCCACCAATCGTGAATAGTAGAAGGCTCTTTGCCTTAGTTTACGTTCTGAATTGACACGTTCCCAGGTCCAGCCAGCATCATCTGAACGGAAGACACCACCTTCGTTGGCCTCAACCACAGCCCAAACACGGTTAGGGTCAACGGGTGAGACGGTTACTCCAATCTTACCGATAGGCCCTTCCGGCATACCAGGGTTATCTGTTAGCTCTACCCAGGTGTCACCACCA
>Ga0207422_1001496_pt1 | contig 45177 bp, 46 predicted proteins | sample MarCyaLeptolynsp_FD_187757 | JGI IMG/M metagenome (GOLD analysis project Ga0207422, IMG submission 187757) | Marine cyanobacterial communities from Panama - species 1 Leptolyngbya sp. (SPAdes) | ecosystem: Environmental > Aquatic > Marine > Unclassified | place: Panama: Panama City | collected... | reverse complement strand
CCGCCGATCTGAGCGCCACCGCTACCGACGACGAGACCGCCATCGATTACCCGCTCGGGGCCGCCCGCGCGCAAGTCCAAGATACGTTCATCATCGCCCAGACGGACGATGCGCTCGTCATCATCGATCAGCACGCGGCCCACGAACGCCTTGTCTATGAGCGGCTGAAGCGCGCGCTCGCCAATGGCGGCGTGTCGCGGCAAATGCTGCTCATTCCCGAAGTCGTGGAGCTCGATGCGGAGGCCGCCGCGGCGCTGCTTGCGGCTGCGGACGAACTGGAACGTCTCGGTCTTGTCATCGAGACCTTCGGTCCGGGCGCCGTCGCCGTTCGGGAGGTTCCGGCGTTGCTCGGAACCTGCGACGTCAAAGGGCTTCTGGCGGACCTGTCGGGCGCGCTGCTGGAGGCCGAAGACGGCGATGGCGGTCGGCTCCTTGCGGAGCGCCTGGACCACGTGTTGTCCACCATGGCCTGCCACGGCAGCGTGCGCGCCGGCCGGCGTCTGTCCCCGGAGGAGATGAACGCCCTTCTGCGGGACATGGAGCAGACACCCTTCTCGGGGCAGTGCAATCACGGACGCCCGACCTACATCGAGCTGAAACTCACCGACATCGAGAAGCTGTTTCAGCGCCGCTAAGTCGCAAGCGCGCCTAGTCGGCAAGTTTGCCGATGGCGATCTCCGTGTCGCCATAGCGGCGGCGGTCGATCTCGGTGAAGGGCGCAGGCCAAGAGGTCTCGTGACCTGCGCGCTCTTCCAGCACCGCGATGGCGCCCGGAGCCAGCCAACCGCCGCTCGCTGCCGCGTCAAGCGCCCGCGCGCCCAAGTCTTGCCCGTAAGGCGGATCGCAGAACACAAGGTCGAAGGGCGTGATCGTGCCGGCCGGTCCGAGCCTGGTGGCATCGCGCCGCCAGATCTTCGTGACGCCGGTGAGTCCCAAGCCTTCTACGTTGCGGCGGATGGCGGCCCGCGCGGCCGTGTCGTCGTCGATAAAGAGGCTATAGCGGGCGCCGCGGGACAGGGCTTCAAGACCGAGCGCACCGGAGCCGGCGAACAGGTCGAGCACGCGAAGGTCCGTAAAGTCGAGCCCCGGCGCGCCATGCTCCAAGACGTTGAATAGGGATTCACGCACTCGGTCCGTCGTCGGGCGGGTTCCCAGTCCTTTCGGAGCGTCGATGGTCTTGCCCTTGAACCGCCCGGCGATGATGCGCATCAGCGTCGGAGCCCAAGGTCGCGCGCGATCTTCGAGCCCAATTGCTCGATCAGCACTTTGCGCTTCACTTCTTCGACGGCCCCTTGCGCCAAATGGCCCAGAAGGAACGGCCCGAACGAGACTCGGATGAGCCGGTTGACCGAGAGCCCCAGATGCTCGGCGATGCGCTTGACCTCCCGGTTCTTGCCTTCGCGCAAGCCGAGCGACAGCCAGACATTGCTGCCCTGCTGGCGCTCGACGGTGCCATCCACCGGCCCGTAGCGCACGCCCGCAATGGTCACGCCGGTCTTCAAGCGGTCGAGCGCCTCTTGGCTGACGCGTCCATGGGCCCGCACCCTGTAGCGCCGCACCCATCCTGTGCTCGGCAGCTCCAGATGCCGCGCAAGGGTCCCGTCCGTCGTCAGCAGCAAGAGGCCTTCCGTATTGATATCGAGCCGGCCCACCGAGACCACGCGAGGCAAGCTCTCAGGCAGCGCCGCGAACACCGTGGTGCGCCCTTGATCGTCCTTGTGGCTCGTCACCAAGCCCCTCGGCTTATGGTAGCGCCACAGCCGCGGCGGTTCCGGCGTGGGCAGCGGCTCGCCATCCACCAAGATCGCATCGGTTGGCCCCACCACAAGAGCGGGGGTGGTCAGAACCGTCCCGTTGACGGTCACGCGTCCCGCCGCGATCCAGCTCTCGGCGTCGCGGCGCGAACACAGGCCCGCATGCGCCATGGCCTTCGCGATCCGCATGGGTCCTTGCGGAGGAGGGGTGGCATCGCCCCGCTTCCGGGATGCTTGACCCCGGCTTTGCTTCTCGCCCACTTTGCCGCCCATGGCCGCGAAGCTTGCAGATGCAGCCGACCCAGGCAAGCGCCCTGCGCGTCCCATGGACCTAGCGCTCGCCGAGGCCGAAGCCGCTTGTGCCCGGGGCGAGGTGCCCGTGGGTGCGGTCGTGCTCGCGCCCGACGGCCAGGTGCTGGCGCGTGCCGGCAACCGGACCCTGGAGCTGCGCGATCCCACCGCCCATGCGGAGCTGCTCGCCATCCGGGCGGCCTGTGCGGTGCTGGAGAGCGAACGCTTGGTGGACTGCGATCTCTATGTGAGCTTGGAGCCCTGCGCGATGTGTGCCGCGGCGATCTCGTTTGCGCGCATCCGCCGGCTCTATTTCGGTGCGTCCGACCCGAAGGGCGGAGGTGTCGAGCACGGGGCGCGGGTCTTTAGTCAACCCACCTGCCACCATGCGCCAGAGGTCTATGGCGGCATTGGGGAGACGGCGGCAGCCGCGCTCCTCAAGGAGTTCTTCGCCGCCCGCCGCTAGAAGCTGCGCATATAGAGGTCCCACTTGCCGGGCGTGTACCAGAGGCAGCCATTGAGCCGCTTGGACCACAGGCATTTCTGGCCAGGACGGGCGCCGGCCAAGGTGCCGCTCCGCTTCTTGGACAGGAGCGAGTTTTCCCAACGCTGACCGACGCTCTCCATGGCGGTGGCGAAGCTGGTCGAAGCGAAGATCAGGCACAGAGCAACGAGAGAAGATTTCATGTGCGCCTCCCAAGGTAGAGGCGCCACTATTCACGGGGCGGCCTAATATCGCGTTTCGGAAGGCAGTGAATGACTAAAGAACAACTTGCGCGGGACTTTGCGTCGAATTTTAGGGAGTTTGCGCGCGCACGAACGCACAGTAAGGCGCCGGAGAGCTAGTCGCTCAGACCGTAGGGCTCGGGAATAGGCGCGTTCGGGTCGTGCGGCCAGCTATTCATGGGATAGAAGTTCCGCTGTATGGCTTCGTTCTCCACTTGGCCCTTGGTGTAGGGCACGAAGCCGAAATAACCGCTCCAGCCGCGAGGTCCCGGACCTTTCGCCACGTATGGGTAGACGGGGCTCCGTCCGCGCTCAAAGATCTGCGCTTGGGTAACGAGCGGCGCCGCATTCGTCGGTGCAGCCACAAGCCCCATGGCCTTGGCCGGCCCGGCCCATGTCAGCAGCCACAGGTAGAACAGAATCGCAGCGACCCCCACGACGCCGGAAGCGGTCTTCTTGGTCAGGGGTGAGTCGTAGGTCATGCGATTCTCTTTTTCGCTGGGTTACGTCAGCTGACTTGCAAATAGTGACGCCATCGTGAAAACGCAACGTTACTCCGCAAGAAACCACGGCAAAACTATGGTCTTCGGCCATTTTGGACCGGATCCATGAACACGGCGCTAATTTCGCTGCGGGCGAACACTAGCTGGTCCGGCCGACCGCGCGCCAGCCGATGTCACGCCGGCTGTAGCCGTCCGGCCAGTCGATCCTGTCGACCGCGGCGTATGCCCGGGCTTGGGCTTGGGCGATGGTTTGCCCGCGCGCGGTGATGCCAAGCACCCGGCCGCCCGCGGCAACGATCTCGTCACCGCCGCGCGCGGTGCCGGCATGGAAGATCTCCACATCCGCATCGTCGCCGGCGGCGCTCAACCCCCCGATCACTGTTCCTTTCTCATAAGGACCGGGATAGCCGTTCGCAGCCATGACAACGCACAGCGCCGCGTCCGTCTCCCAGTCGAGCGAGACGGCACGAAGCGTTCCCTTCGCGGTGGCCTCAAGGGCCGGAAGAAGGTCCGAGGCAAGACGCATCATCAAGACCTGGGCCTCCGGATCGCCGAAGCGCACATTGTATTCGATCAGCTTGGGCGCACCGTCTTCGATCATCAGCCCGGCATAGAGCACGCCCTTGAACGGGGTGCCGCGCGCTGTCATCGCGGCCACCGTCGGCAGGATGATCTCGTCCATGACGCGAGCGCAAAGCGCCTCGGTCATGATAGGCGCGGGCGAGTAGGCGCCCATGCCGCCGGTATTGGGACCGGTGTCGCCGTCACCGGCGCGCTTGTGGTCTTGGGCCGTGACGAGCGGCAATGCCGTCGTCCCGTCGACCAGGGCAAAGAAGCTCGCCTCTTCGCCGGCGAGATGCTCCTCGACCACGACTTCCGCACCCGCCTCTCCGAAGGCCCCGGCGAAGCACGCATCGATCGCAGCATTCGCCTCTTCAAGCGTGGTGGCGATCACCACGCCCTTGCCGGCCGCCAGGCCGTCCGCCTTGATAACGATGGGAAGGGACTGCGCCGCCGCGTAGGCCTTCGCGGCGTCCGGGTCGGTGAAGCGCCCATACGCGGCGGTCGGAATGCCGTATTCGGCACAAAGGTCTTTGGTGAAGCCCTTTGATCCTTCGAGCTGGCTTGCGGCTTTGGAGGGGCCGAACACCGCGATGCCTCGGGCTTCCAGATCGTCGGCAAGCCCCGCGACAAGCGGCGCCTCCGGTCCGACGATGACGAGGTCCACCGCCTTGTCCTTGCAGAAAGCTGCGACCGCCGCATGGTCGCCAACATCGAGAGGCACCACGGTGGCGGTCTCGGCGATGCCTGCATTGCCGGGCGCACAGTAGAGCGTGGTGAGACGTGGGCTCTGCGCGAGCTTCCAGGCGAGTGCATGCTCCCGTCCACCGCCGCCGATCAGAAGTACGTTCACCGTCGCCAGACCCCGCTTGTTCGTTGCCGTCCGGGCCTGTATGCCCTTTGGACAGCCAGCGCGCTCTTAGCACGACACGGCGCGCGGCGCGAAAGAGAAGACCCAATGGCGCCCCGTCGTCCACAAGGACCCCAGACAAACTTGGCCGAGTACACCGTCTCCGAGCTGGCCTTTGCCTTGCGCCGGACGGTGGAGGAGGCTTACGGCCTCGTGCGCTTGCGCGGGGAGGTCTCCGGCTATCGCGGTCCCCATGCTTCCGGTCACTGCTACTTCAAGCTGAAGGACGAGAACGCCGCCATCGAGGCGGTGGTCTGGCGCGGCACGTTCGGTCGTCTCAAGTTCAAGCCCGAGGAAGGGCTTGAGATCGTCGCCAAGGGCAAGATCACCACCTATCCCGGCAAGTCGACCTATCAGATCGTCATCGACGAACTGGAGCCCGCCGGCGTCGGCGCGCTAATGGCGCTCCTTGAACAGCGGAAGAAGAAACTCGCCGCCGAAGGTTTGTTCGACGAGGCGCGCAAACGCGCCTTGCCCTTTCTGCCGCGGGTGATCGGCGTGGTCACCTCACCGACAGGCGCGGTGATCCGCGACATCCTGCATCGCTTGGGCGACCGTTTTCCCTCGCATGTTCTGGTGTGGCCGGTGCGCGTCCAAGGCGAGACATGCGCCGCCGAAGTCGCGGCGGCCATTCACGGCTTCAACGTCGACCCGCCACGCGCCACGGTGCGGCGCCCCGACCTGATCATCGTGGCCCGGGGTGGAGGCAGCCTGGAAGATCTCTGGGGCTTCAACGAGGAGGTCGTGGCGCGCGCCGCGGCCGCCAGCACGATCCCGCTGATCGCCGCCGTGGGGCATGAGACCGATTGGACCTTGATCGATCTCGTTTCCGATCACCGGGCGCCGACCCCGACCGCGGCGGCGGAGCGTGCCGTCCCGGTGCGCTCCGAGCTGCTCACGAGCGTACGCACCTACGGCGTGCGCGGTGCCGGCTCACTGCGGCGCGCGCTGGAGACTTGGCGCAGCCAGTTCACCGCGACTGCGCGCGGTCTGCCACGGCGCGAGAGCATCCTTGGGCTCCCCCGGCAACGTCTCGATAGCGCCAGCCACAAGCTGCCGCGCGCGTTGCTGGCGAACGCCAGAACCCACCGCGCGCGTATGGAGCGGGCAGGGACCCGCTTGCGTCCACATCTTCTGGCCCGCACCGCGCGCACCGGACGCGACGCGCTCCTACGCCTCAACCGCGCCAAAGCCCGCGCCATTCACACGGGGCTTGATCGCGCCCGGCACCGCCTCGATGGCCAGGCGAAGCTGCTGTCGACCCTCAGCTATCAGAATGTCCTAGCCCGGGGCTTTACGTTGGTGCGTGGGCCGGGCGGCGTCATGCTGCGCCGCGCCGCGGACGTGACGCCGGGCCTCGCCCTGGACATTGAGTTCGCCGATGGCCATGTTGAGGCTCAAGCCAATCCGCGTGGCGTGTCTGGCCCTAAGAAGTCGTCGTCCAATGCGCCGCGCCGCAAGCCCGACGAAAAGCAGGGGAGTTTGCTCTAGCGCGTTGGCAACAGGGCTGCCGCGACGTTATGCTGAGCCGAACGAGAAAGTGCCGCGAACTTGATGAACCGTTTCGAACGCAATCTCGGCTTCAAGGGCGAAGCCAAGCTCAAATATCTCGATGGTGAGGTGCAGGTCATGACGCCCGGCGACTTCGTGCGCTGCGCCGTCACTGGCCAGGCCATTCCGCTCGACGCGTTGCGCTATTGGAGCGTGGAGCTGCAGGAGGCCTATGTTGACGCCGAAGCCTCGCTCAAGCGCTTCCGCGAGACGAACGCTGCGCCGGAAACCGGCGCGAGCTAGCGGGTCACTGCCGCGCTGAGCAAATCCTTCGCTTTCTCTTCGTCCTCAAACCTCACCAGGATCGGGAACGGCCGCGCACGGTGCTTCAGCTCGGCGAGCGCGCTCTCCGCATCGTCGCCGGGAAGGCGCGCCCAGTCTTTCTCCGTGGTCACCAGCATCGCACTCTTCTCGTCGGCTTCTTTGAGGAGCGCTTTGGCTTGCGCCTCGGTGAAGCGATGATGGTCGGGATAGCCATGACTGGCGATGAGCCGCGCCCCGTTCGACTTGAGCGTGGCGAAAACCTTGTTGGGGCGCGCGACGCCGGCAAAACCGATCACCGGCAAGACGGAAAGCCAACGTGCATCGCAGTTCGGTAGGATCTTGGCGCGCAGCACGGGTTTTCCGGCGCGCGTGAAGTCCGCCGCCACGCCGTCAGCCTTCTTGCCTTCGCCGATCACGACAAGCGCGTCCGCGTGCGCCAGTTGGGTGGGCAATGGCGCCCGCAACGGGCCGGCCGGAAACACTTTGCCGTTGCCGAGCCCGGACGCGGCGTCGACCACGATCACGGACAGGTCCTTGGCGAGCGCCGGGTTCTGGAAGCCGTCATCCATGACGATCACGTCCGCGTCCGTCGCCTCGATCGCCTTGGCGCCCGCGCCCCGGTCCGCTGAGACGAAGGTGGGGGCGACGGCCGCCAGCAAAAGGGGTTCGTCACCCACGACATCGGCTCCTTGGGTTCCGACCCGCACGACGCCCTTGGCTGTTCCCCCATAGCCGCGGGTGAGGAAGGCGGGGCGCCGGTCCTGCGCCGTCAGCAACGCGGCGACGGCGATGGCTGTCGGCGTCTTGCCGCCGCCTCCCGCCGTGAAATTGCCGATGCAAATCACCGGCAAGCGCGACCGGTAGGCTGGATCGCGTGCCATGCGCGAGCCCGCCACACGGCCATAAAGTGCGGCGGGGAGGGAGAGCGCAGCGGCGATGCCTCCCCCTTTGCCGTACCACCAAGAGGGCGTCTTATGAGGCATGCTGCAAGCTCGTCTTCGCGGGCAAATAGGCGTTGATGGCTTCAAGTGTGCGGGGCAGGGCGCCGCCCATGGCCGCGACCGTCTCGTCCGCGCGGGCCATCATGGTGTCGCGTTGGCCGATGTCCTGCAAAAGGCCGAGCACAGCGACGGCCAAAGTCTCCGCGTCGGAGACCTCCTTGGCGCTTCCCGTCTTCAACAGCTCCGAATAGGAGTCCCGGAAATTGTGCCAATGAGGGCCCGTCAAGACGGCGGCACCCAGCTTGATCGCTTCCACCGGATTCTGTCCCCCATGGCGCACCAGTGATCCTCCGATCAAGGCGACGGGTGCCAGCGCGTAGAGCAGGCCGAGTTCGCCGATCGTGTCGGCCACATAGACATCTGTCTCGGCGTCCGGCAGGCCGCCGCTGGAGCGTTGCGCAGCGCTCAAGCCTTGGGCCCGCAGCAACTCGGCAATGGCCGATCCGCGCTCGGGGTGGCGTGGCGCGATGATGGTCAAAAGATCGGGCAGGGCCTTTTTGATCATGCCGTGCGCCGCGGCGACGATCTCGTCCTCACCCGGATGCGTGCTGGCCGCAAGCCACACGGGCCGCCCGGACACTGCGGCCGCAAGCGTCGCTTTGCCGGCCGCATCCACGGGCGGAGGCGGCGCATCGGCCTTGAGGTTTCCGGCGTCCCGCGCCTCGACAGCTCCCAGCTGCGCGAAGCGTTCGGCGAGCACCGCGTTTTGGGCGAGGACCAAATCGAAGGCGGAAAAGATGGGACGGCTCAAACCTGGGCGCCGCCGCCAGGCCTTGAAGGAGGAGACCGACATGCGCCCGTTGATCAGCAGCAGCGGAATGTCGCGCGCCTTTGTCTCCAGGACCAGGTTCGGCCAGATCTCCGATTCCACCAGGACGCAAAGATCCGGACGCCAGTGATCAAGGAACCGCGTCAGATAGCTCTGCCGGTCGAGCGGCACGAATTGATGGATCGCGCCTTCCGGTAGCCGGACCCGCGCCAAGCGCGCGGAGGTCACCGTCGCTGTGGTCAGAAGGATGCGAATATCCGGACGCGCCTTGGCAATCGCGTCGATGACGGGAAGCGCGGCGTTGACCTCACCGACGCTCGCCGCATGGAACCACACAAGAAAGCCTGAGGGCCGCGGCAGGCGCGCCGCGCCATAGCGCTCCCCGCGCCGTTCCGGCTCCTCCTTGCCGCGACGCGTGCGCCAAGCGAGCAGCAGCGGAGCCACCGGCGCCGCCAGACGCGTCGCCATCCGGTAGGTCTTGAGCGAGAGGCCGGGCTTCGACGCCTCCTCTTTGCTGAGCGGATCGCGCGCGTCGGCAAGTGCATAGGCCTGCGCCGTGACACTGGAGAGCGCCTTCTCGATTTCGGCCCGCCCCCGCTCCAACTCGTCCGCCTTGTCAGTCTCGGGCACGCGGACCGGATCTCCGATCACGATCGCGAGCGTCGAGAAGGGAAGGTTGATGGTGAAGGCGCTCCATGTGGGCAGCGTGAGACGCCGGCTTGTGGCGATGGCAAAGGGGACGACCGGCCGCCCGGACTTCGCGGCGAGCGTGGCAATGCCGATACCGGCGCGCCGGGCGGGGCCTGGTGGCACGTCTGCGGTCATGGCGACGGTCGCGCCTGCGTCCAGTGCCCGCAAGGACTCGCGCATCGCGGTCGCGCCGCCGCGGTCCCGCTTCCGCTTTCCCGCACCGGCCCCGCGGATCAGGTCCATGCCGAAGCGCCGAAGCACTGCCCCGAGGATTTCCGCATCGCCATGGCGCGAGACCATGGCCTTTACGACGGCGGGCCGTTCCGGCTTCAGGTTGGGCAGCAGCATGAATTGGCCGTGCCACATCGCGAGCACTTGGGGATGCTGGTCGAACAGCTTGGCCACCGTGTCCGCCGGCTCGCGCTTGACGGTGCTCGTGGCGTAGATCAGGCGGATATAGCCGGAGGCAAGCTTGGAGATGAGCGCGACGGCGGACTCCGATGATAGCAGCCGTTTCAACATGCTCGTCCGACGCGCCCGCGGCCGCTATTCGCCGGCCACGGCCACGGCCTTGCCTTCGTCGGTTGGCGCGTCTGCATACCCACCGGAGATGCCGAACTGGGTGCGGTGCAAGCGGGTGTAGAGGCCGCCTTTGGCGACCAGTTCATCATGACGCCCGATCTCCACAATGCGGCCTTCGTCGAGCACGCAGATCAGGTCTGCCTTCTTCACCGTCGACAAGCGGTGCGCGATCATTAGCACCGTGCGCCCTTGCATCAAGACTTCCAGTGCTGCTTGCACTTTCGCTTCCGCTTCGGAGTCCAGCGAGCTGGTCGGTTCATCGAGCAAGAGAATGGGGGCGTCCTTATAGATCGCGCGGGCAATGGCGATGCGCTGGCGCTCGCCGCCGGAGAGCAAGCCGCCCGCCTCGCCGACGCGCGTGTCGTAACCGTTCGGGAGCCGCATAACAAAGTCGTGGGCCGCCGCCGCCTTCGCCGCCGCGATCACCTCCTCCTCGACGAGTGGCTTGGAGCCATAGGCGATGTTGGCCCGGATGGTATCGTCGAACAGCACGGGATCTTGCGTGACGAGCGCAATCGCGTCGCGCAGGCTGGCCACGGTCACGTGCCTAAGGTCCTGTCCGTCGATCAGGACCTCGCCTTTGTCCGGATCGAAGAAGCGCAAGGCAAGATTGACCAGCGTGCTCTTGCCGGAGCCGGACGGCCCCACCAAGGCAACGGTCTTGCCGGGCGGCACGGTCAAGCTCACGCCCTTCAGCACGACGTTGTCCGGATTGTAGGCGAACGTCACGTCGCGGAAGTCGATCTCGCCGCGATCGAGTTCCAGCGGTTTGGCGTCGGGCAGCTCGGTGAGCTTCACGTCGCGGTCGATGATGCCGAACACGCGGCTCGCGGCGGCCACGCCCTCCTGCAATTGGGTCTGTAGCGTGGCGACGCTCTTCAGCGGGCTATAGATGAGGAGCGCCGCGGTCATGAAGCCCATGAAGTGGCCGAGCGTGAGGTCGCCGCGCACGCCCTTGGTGCCGGCCACGTAGATGGCGACCGCGAAGCCGAACCCCACGAGGAGTTCCATCGCGGGGCTCGAGGCCGCACGGGCGCGCGTGCCGCGCATGGTGAACTCAAGCGCGCGGTTGATGGCCTTCGCCGCGCGACCTTCTTCTTGGCCCTCTTGCCGGTAGGCCCGCACCACGCGCATGCCGCGCAAGGTCTGGGTCACGAGTGCGGACAGGTCCCCGGTCTCTTGTAGGGACTTTGTGGTCGACTTGCGCATCTTGCGGCGTTGACGCGACAGCATGTACACGGCGAACGGCATGAATAGCAGGACCAGCACGGAGAAACGCGGGTCCATGTAGATCATGGCACCAACGAGGATGATGACCTTCAGGAGATTCTCGAAGAGCGTCACGATGGTGCGGCTCGCCGCGGCGCGGATCAAGTTGGCGTCGTTGAGGAAGCCGGAAAGCAACCGGCCCGAATGGACCGTTTGGATCCAACCGAGGTCGGCCTTGGCCAGCTTGTTGAACATCTGAAGCCTGAGGTCGGCGATGAAGCGGTGCCCGAGATAGGCCACCGAGACATTGGCCACATATTCGGAGATGGCCTTGATCACGGTGACGGTCACGATGGCAGCCGTGATCCAGTAGACCATGTCGACTTGCTTGGCGACGAACACATCGTCGGCGGTACGCTGGATGAGGAAGGGGATGGCGCCCGTGGTCGCCGCCGTGAACACCATGGCCACGACCGCCACGGTGAGAAGATAAACGTGGGGGCGCAGGTGCTCATGCCAGATGCGCTTGACGATGTCGGCCGTGGAATAACGGGCCGAAAGCTCGTCGCCGCCTCTGGTGACCACGCTCAGGTCTGTGAAGACGTTGTCCTTCAACGATTTCCCCGATTCTTCAAGCGGATCGGCCGCCCGGCCGCCACCCGCTCGCCCCTTCTAGCACGGGCGTCGGCCCCGCTTTAAGATCAAAAAAAGGTCAAAAACCGGGGCCCGCGCCCCTAATCTGCATCGTGCTCAGGGTCGAGCAGCCGATGCAGATGCACGATGAAATAACGCATGTGGGCATCATCGACCGTGCGCTGGGCGGCGTCCTTCCAGGCGTCGTAGGCCCGCGCGTAGTTGGGATAAATCCCGACGATGTCCAGCTTGTCCAAGTCGGCGAACTCGACCTTGTCGAGGTCCGTCAATTCCCCTCCGAAGACGAGGTGGAGCAGTTGTTTGTTGCCTGCCGATGTCTTTGCCTGCGCGGCCATGCGGTCCCTCCCTACCTGATCGCGAGCAAATTGCCCCAAAGGCCTCTTAAAGGTCTATGCGGCTTGTGCGCTCCACCAGGAGCGGATGCAGCGGCTTTCCGCTGGCGACGAGGCTCGGAAATTTCGGCGTCTCGCGGTTATAGGGATGCGGCAGTCCGCGATGATCGGTGGTGACGCCGCCGGCCTCCTCGATGAGCAAGGCCGCCGCGGCGAGGTCCCACTCGGCCTTGGCCGTCAGCGAGATCGTGGCGTCGCCGGTGCCGGCCGCCACCAGCGCCATGCGATAGGCGACCGAGTTGATCCACTGGGCATCGACGTTCGGCCACGGGTCTTCCCAAATCTTCTTTCGGAACAGGCCGCCGCTGGCGATCATCTTGGCGCCCTCGATCGTTGCCTGATGGCTGGCGTGGATCGGCTCGTCATTGAGGAACGCGCCGTGTCCGCGCATGGCATGGAAGAACTCTTCCGTCGCCGGGTTGTAAACCACCCCGAGCACCGGCACGCCGTCCTCCACGAGAGCGGCGGACACGGTCCACTCCGGGATGTGGCGCAAGAAGGCGCCGGTTCCGTCGATGGGATCGATCATCCACACACGCGCGTGCTTGAGACGCTCGCGGTCGTCGGGGCTCTCCTCCGACAGCCAGCCATAAGACTTCCGCCGCGTCGTCAGGTCGAGCTTGAGCGCAGCATCGACCGCAAGATCCGCTTCGCTCACTTCCGAGCCGTCGGGTTTGCGGTGCACTTGAAGCTCGCGCTTGAAGTATCCCTTCGCCAAGGCGCCGGCTTCGCGCACGGCACTCTTTAGGAGTGCGTAATCCTCCTCCAGGGGCGGAACGATTTCAGGTCTTTTTGTTTGTGTCGCTGCGGTCATCAGGCGGAAGGAACACTCTCTAAACCATGGTGCAAGCTACCGGTCGTTAACAACGTCCATTAAGCGCCCAGGAAAACTTCCGTGGCAACATGGCGTCAATAAAGGCTACCTCAAGGCAGCCACACAGGAAGCTAACAGCAAGGCGTCACATGGGCCTCGAGAGCGAACGCTCCGAGGCCCTCTTGCTGCCTGGAAGGCCCGCGGTTGGGTTGCACGCTATACGGCTGTCTCGTGCATACCGCGGACCGGTCTCCCAGACCCCTGACATCGGCCTTCTAGGTCCAGGATGCAAGCGCCATGTCGAGGGCGATTGCCACAAATATCAGCAAGCCGAAATCGCGATTGGAGCGGAAGCGGGCTAGGCAGTTCTGCGCGTCGTCGATATCGAGCGTTGCCACCTGCCACGCCAGGTGTGCCCCGGCCAGCCCCATGCCGGCGAGGAACACGAGGCCCGCCCCGGCGGCAAGCCCGGCCAGCGTGATCGCGCTCCAAGCCAGGCCGTAGAAGGCGCTAAGCCAGGTCTGGGTCCCGCGGCCGAAGCGCAGCGCCGTGGATTTCATCCCGATCACCGCGTCGTCCTCGCGGTCCTGATGCGCATAGATCGTGTCGTAGCCGATGGTCCAGGCGACGGCGCCGACATAAAGGACAATCGGTGCGACGGCGAGCTCGCCCACCACCGCGGCCCAGCCCATCAGCGCACCCCAGTTGAAAGCGAGGCCGAGCACCGCTTGGGGCCAATGGCTGATGCGCTTCATGAATGGGTAGAGCGCGACGATGGGGATGACGCCCAGACCCAGCGCGATGGAGAAGGGGTTGAGGCTGAGCAGCACGGCAAGACCGGCGAAGCACAGCGCGAACATGAACACGACCGCCGCCGCCACCGAAACTTGGCCGCTCGGCAATGGGCGGCTGCGGGTGCGCGCCACTTGGGCATCGATATGGCGGTCGACGATGTCGTTATAGGTGCATCCGGCGCTGCGCATGACGATGGCGCCTATGGCGAACAGGAGAAGCAGCCACGGGTCGGGAAAAGGCGCGCCGATGCTGCGTCCGGCAAACGCCACGGACCAGAAGCACGGCAGCGCCAGCAGAAAATAGCCCACGGGCCGGTCGGCGCGCGCCAGCCGCAAGTATGGCAAGAGCCACCCCGGCGCGTAGCGGTCCACCCAGTTCTGGGGGGCCGCGTCGGCGACCGTGTCGACTTTGCCTTGTGAGTCGTCCCGTGGCATGTCTCGCATCAGCCTACTTTATGTTTCGCCGATTTCATCCGTCGCCTGTTGTCATGCCCTCTAAGCTCCAACGGCTCTTCGTCAAGTCCCCATTGGGCGCCGGTACCGCGATCGCCCTCGACCCCGATCAATCGCATTACCTCGCCAACGTTCTGCGCTTGAAGCTGGGCGATGAGGTTCTGGTCTTCAACGGCCTGGACGGCGAGTGGCGCGCGCGTCTGACGTCGGTGACGAAGAAGGCGGTGGCGTTGACGGCCGACGCGCAAACGCGCGCCCAAGAGGCAGGTCCCGACCTGCACTATCTCTTCGCGCCTCTCAAGCGCGCCCGGGTCGACTACATGGCGCAGAAGGCGACCGAGATGGGCGCAAGCCTGCTTCAGCCGGTTCTCACCCGCCGCACCGTCGCCGATCGGGTTAAACTCGATCGGCTGCGCGCCAACGCCGTCGAGGCCGCGGAGCAATGCGGGATTCTCCGCGTGCCGGAAATCCGGGAGCCCGAGGCCCTCTCCGTGCTCCTGGAAAGATGGGAAGAGGACAGGTTGCTGGTCTTCGCGGACGAAGCGGCTGCGTCTCACTCGCCGCTTGAGGTGCTCGCCGCGCAAGCCCCGCGGCCGCTCGCCGTCTTGATCGGCCCCGAAGGCGGCTTCGATCCGCAAGAGCGGGCGCTGCTGCTGCGCCAGACATTTGTCATGCCGTTGTCTCTGGGACCTCGCATCATGCGCGCCGATACGGCCGCCGTGGCTTGTCTCGCCCTCGTCAATGCCGTTCTCGGTGACTGGCGGTAACGTCAGGGACATGGCGCCGGGCGAGGACAAATGTCCAATAGGGGGTAGGGTCTTCTTCACAATAAGCGCGGCGGCACACCTTTGGGGTCGCCGAATCGTCCAGAAAGCACTAGTTTGATCCGACATCGGATGTCCGGTCGCGCAATCGAACCGCAAGGCGCCATTGTGACAAGAGCTCTTGCCTATCGATCTTTGGCGATGCCTCTCCTTGCAGCGGCGCTCTTGTGTGGCGGCTGCAGCAGTGTCGTCGACGGACCGGTTCTCAATCCCCAAGGACCCATTGCACTCGCTGAGCGGACGCTGCTGATCGACGCGGTGCTCATCATGATGATCGTGATCATCCCGGTCTTCGTGATGGCCGCGTTGTTCTATTGGCGTTACCGCGGCACCAATCGCCGCGCCCGCTACTCGCCGAACCTCGCCTATTACTGGCCCGTGGAGGTGCTTGTCTGGGGTGTGCCGGCCGCCATCATCGTCTGGCTCGGCCTGCATCTGTGGCACGACACCTACAAGCTCGATCCCTACAAGGCGGTCGATCCAAGCGTGAAGCCGCTTGAGGTCGAGGTGATCGCCCAAGACTGGAAATGGCTCTTCGTTTATCCGGAGCAGGAGATCGCCGTGGTGAACGAGCTGGCCTTTCCGGCCGGAACACCCTTGAGCCTCAAGATCACCTCCGACACGGTGATGAACTCGCTCATCATCCCCGCGCTCGGCGGACAAATCTACGCCATGGCGGGCATGCAGACCCGGCTCAATCTCCTGGCCGACAGGCCCGGAAAGTTCTGGGGCCGCAATCTCCAATATAGCGGCCGGGGGTTCGCCGATCAGCAGTTCGACGCCATCGCCATGACCGGTGAGGACTTCGACGCTTGGGTGGAGAAGGTGAAGCAATCCTCCAAGTCGCTCGACGCGGCCGCCTACGATGATCTGGCCAAGCCGAGCGAGGACGTGCCCGTGACCTACTACTCGGCGGTCGAGCCGAATCTCTTCGAGTGCGTCATCGGCAAATATGCCCATAACGACGCCCAGCTCTCCCAGAGCCGGATGCAACCCAAACCCGCGGAATAGGATCCTTGGACTTCTTCGGCCGACTGACCATCGACGCTCTCCCCTTCTACAGCGCGATCGCCGCGTCTGGCGCCGGCGTCACCGTGTTGGGCGCGCTGTCGGTTGCGGCGGTCATCACCTATTTCGGCGCGTGGCGCCTCGTGCTCTTCGATTGGGTCTCGAGCCTCGACCACAAGAAGATCGGCATCATGTACATCATGGTGGCGCTGGTGATGCTGCTGCGCGGCTTCATCGATGCGGCCATGATGCGCGCCCAGCAGGCCGTCGCCTACAACAACGAAGGCTATCTGCCCCCCGAACACTTCGATCAGATCTTCTCCTCGCACGGCACGATCATGATCTTCTTCATGGCCATGCCCTTCCTTGCGGGGCTGATCAATCTGATCGTGCCCCAGCAGATCGGCGCGCGGGACGTCGCCTTCCCCTTTATGAACTCGATCAGCCTGTGGCTCACCACTGCGGGTGCGGGGCTGGTGCTAATCTCGCTGGTGATCGGCAAGTTCTCCACCGCCGGGTGGTCGGGCTATCCGCCCTATTCGGGCGCGGCCTACACGCCCGGCGTCGGCGTGGATTACTGGCTCTGGGCGGTTCTCATCTCCGGCGTCGGCTCGACGATGAGCGGCATCAATTTCCTAGTGACCATCCTCAAATGCCGCGCCCCCGGCATGACCTTGTTCCGCCTGCCGCTCTTCACCTGGACGGTGCTCGTCACGAGCGTGTTGATGGTCTTCTCCTTCCCGGCGCTGACGGTCGCTTGCGGCATGCTGATGCTCGACCGCACGCTCGACATGCACTTCTTCACGAACGACTCCGGCGGCAACATGATGAACTACATCAACCTGTTTTGGTTGTGGGGTCATCCTGAGGTCTACATCCTCATCCTGCCGGCCTTCGGCGTCTTCTCCGAAGTGGTGGCCGTGTTCAGCCAGAAACGCTTGTTCGGTTACATCTCCCTCGTGCTGGCCACCATGGCGATCGGGATCCTGTCGTTCACCGTGTGGCTGCATCACTTCTTCACCATGGGCTCCAGCGCGCGGGTGAACTCGTTCTTCGGCACCATGACCACGATCATCGCGGTGCCCACCGGCGTGAAGGTGTTCGACTGGCTGCTGACCATCTTCCGCGGGCGCATCATTTTCAAGCCGCCAATGCTGTACACGCTGGGGTTCTTGGTGACGTTCGTCATCGGCGGCTTGTCGGGCGTGCTGTTGGCCCTGCCGCCGGTCGACTACCTGATGCACAACACGACGTTCCTGATCGCGCATTTCCACAACATGATCATTCCGGGCGTCCTGTTCGGCTACCTTGCCGGCTACATGTTCTGGTTCCCCAAGGCGTTCGGCTTCAAGCTGAACGAGACCTGGGGCGCGCGCTCCTTCTGGTGCTGGATCATCGGCTTCTATCTCGCTTTCATGCCGCTCTACGTGCTCGGCCTGCTCGGCATGCCGCGCCGCATGGAGCACTATGAGATCGCCGCCTGGCAGCCGCATTTGATCGTCGCGGCGATCGGGGCCTTGGTCATTTTCCTCGGCATTGTCTGCCTCGTGATTCAGCTCGCGGTCAGCATCCGCGACCGCGAGCAAGCCCTGGACCTCACCGGCGATCCGTGGAACGGGCGCTCGTTGGAATGGGCCACGGACTCGCCGGCGGCGCCGTACAACTTCGCGGTCCAGCCGAAGGTTCAGAGCATCGATGCCTGGTGGGACATGAAGACCCGCGGCGTCGCATATGAGCGGCCCGACAAGTACGAGGACATCATCCTGCCGAAGAATAGCTTCCTCGGCGCCGTCATCGGCGGCGCGGGCTTCGTCTTCGGGTTCGCTATGGTCTGGTACATCTGGTGGCTCGCCATTCTTTGCCTGCTGGCGATCTTCACCGCCATCGTCATTCGCGCTTCCGACGACGACAGCGACTTCGTCATGCCGGCCAGCGAGGTGAAGAAGATCGAAGATGCGCGCTTCGCCAAGCTCGCCAAGGCGCCGAAGAATGAAATGGAAAACGAGCCCGGCTTCGCCGGTCAGCCCGTCGCGGAGGCCACATGACCGCAAGCGCCGGCACGATGACCGTCACGCAACGGGACGCGGAGAAGTACGAGGAGAAGGAGTTCGGCTTCTGGCTCTATTTGATGAGCGATGCCGTCATCTTCGCGCTCCTGTTCGCCACCTATCTGATCATGGTGGGCAACACCGCGGGCGGTCCTTCGGGCAAGGACCTCTTCGACATTCAGCACACCGCGGCGGAAACGCTGGTTCTGCTCCTCAGCAGCGCCACGTTTGGCTTTGCCGCGGTGGCGCTCTCGGCTGGCGACAAATCGAAGGTGCTGATGTGGTTGTTCATCACCTTCCTGCTGGGCTCGACCTTCATCTTCCTTGAGTTCATCGAATTCAGCGGCATGATCGCGCAAGACGCGGGACCGGGCCGCAGCGGGTTCCTGTCGGCGTTCTTTGCGCTGGTCGGCACTCACGGCCTACATGTCAGCATCGGTCTTTTGTGGATCTTGGTCATGATGGGCCAAGTCGTGATCAAGGGGCTGACGGCGCCGGTTGCCTCGCGCCTGATGCGGCTTGGCCTCTTTTGGCACTTCCTCGATATCATCTGGGTGGTGATCTTCTCCGTCGTGTATCTGCCAGGGTTGATCTGATGGACGTCTCTTCGGGAATTCCGGTCGAACGCACGGCCAAGCCCTATGTGATCGGGATCGTGCTGGCATTGATCCTGACGGCGATCCCCTTCGGGCTCGTTTATGCCGGGGCCTTGCCCCGCCAGACGATGCTGATCGTCATCGCCATCTTCGCGGTGATCCAGATTCTTGTGCACTTGCGCTACTTCTTGCACATCGACTTCAAGTCGACGCCGCGCGAGAATCTGATCGCGCTTGCCTTCGCTGTCGTGCTTATCTTCATCATGGTGGGCGGCAGCCTGTGGATCATGTTCGATCTCTACAAGCGGATGATCGCGTGATGCGCTTGGCTCGAAAGTAGTGTGCCGCGGCATCGGATTGGCCCCCTGAGCCCCTTGTCGTGCCCGACCCGCCGCGCGATATAGAGAAGCCCTGCCTGCGACTCCCGGCCTGCGGCGTCCGGCTCGCAAACCCTCGTCCCAATTGGAGTTCCTCAAATGTCGACACGTGTGAATGGGCCCGAGAGTCCCGTCATCGAGTCGCGGGATGAGCTCGTCTCTTATCTTGAGTCCGGATCAAAACCGGAGGCGGAGTGGCGCATCGGTACCGAGCACGAGAAGTTCGGCTTCAATATCGCTGATCATTCGCCGGTGCCGTATGGCGGCGAGCGCGGCATCGAGGCGCTTCTGGAAATGCACCACGATTGCCACGGTTGGGATCCCGTCCGCGAGAACGGCAACATCATTGCGCTGTCATGCACCAATTGCCCTATTGGCGGGTCCATCAGCTTGGAGCCGGGCGGTCAGCTTGAGTTGTCCGGCGCACCGCTCAACACCGTTCATGAGACGGAAATCGAGCTGCGCCAGCACCTGTCGCAAGTCGGCGCCGTGGCGAAGCAACTGAAGATCGGTTTTATCGGTCTCGGCTTCTCACCGAAATGGACCCTCGCCGAGCTGCCGCTCATGCCCAAGGAGCGCTATCGCATCATGATGCGCTATATGCCGATGCGCGGAAGTCACGGACTCGACATGATGTTCCGCACCGCCACGGTGCAAGTGAACATGGATTTCGGCAACGAGGCCGACATGGTGCGCAAGCTTCGCGTGGGGCTGGCGTTGCAGCCGGTCGCCACGGCGCTGTTCGCCAACTCGCCCTTTACTGAAGGAAAGCCCAACGGCTTTCAGTCTTTCCGTGCCGAGATGTGGTGCGACACCGATCCGGACCGCACCGGCATGTTGCCCTTCGCCTTCGAGGACGGCATGGGCTTTGAGCGCTACGTCGACTACGCGCTCGACGTGCCCATGTATTTCGTCTACCGCGACGGCCGCTATATCGACGTGGCGGGTGCTTCGTTCCGCGACTTCCTGGCTGGCAAGCTCGACGCGCTGCCCGGCACGAAGCCGACCATGGACGATTGGAGCGATCACCTGACCACGCTCTTCCCGGAAGTGCGGCTCAAGACGTTCCTGGAAATGCGTGGTGCGGACGCCGGTCCCTTCCCGCAACTCCTCGCGCTCCCGGCGCTGTGGGCGGGGCTGCTCTATGACAGCGAGGCGCTCGACGAGGCCTCCGCCCTCATCGCCGATTGGACGGCGGAAGAGCGCCATGCCATGCGCCGCGACGTGCCCAAGCTTGGCCTTGCCACGCCGTTTCGCGACGCCACCTTGCGGGACGTCGCCCGCAAGGTGGTGAAGATCGCCAAGCGCGGTTTGAAGCGGCGGGCCCGTCTCGATGCCAAGGGTGAGGATGAGAGGCGTGCACTGGCGCCGCTTATTGAGACCGTAGAGGAGGGGATGACGCCCGCCGACCGTCTGCTCGCCGCCTATCACGGGCCCTGGGAGGGCAATATCGACCGCCTGTTCGAGGCCGAAGCCCTTTAGCAGCAAGCCAAGGCGCTCGGCTCGCCGGTCAGCTTAAGGGGCAGCTGCACGTCGCTGCGGATCGTGCTTGACGGTGAGTCCCTTGAGCGTGACGGTGCCGGTGCCCCAGGCCGTGGGCACCAGGATTTTGTAAGGGACGACGAACTTCGTTCCCGGCACGGGCACGAGCCAGGCTTCGATGTCCTCGTTCTTGGTCATGTATTGCACGCCGGGATGATCGGGCCGGTGACCGGCCACGGGCTCGTAGCGCACGCGGCACACCGCGGCCCGGCGGGAGAGGCCCTTGGGTGCGCGATTGCCGAGTTGCGCGGTGCCCTTTGGCGACAACTTGATGTTGAAGCGCTGCTTCCCCTCAAACACGGGGACGGTGCGATTGCAGACGCGCGTGTCCCCTGCGGGTGCGCTCGATTGCACCGACAAGAAGGCCGCGGTCAACGGATCGAGCACGCCCTGCAATTGCTTGGAACTGACCGGAATGTGGCGCGGATTGCGCTTGTTCTTTCGCGGCACGATGGTCACGCCGCTAACGGCACCGTTTGTGAACTCAATGCGCCGTTGCTCACGCTTCTTTCCCCCATCGTATTTCGAGGTGTACTGCACCGGCCGCGGGGTCCCGGCGTTGAGCGTGCCTTTGCTGGTGGATTCGCCGGTCGCCTTGAAGGCAAGTCCGGCGAGCACCGAGAACTTGCCATGGGCACGCATGTCGTAAGCGCTCCCGTTGAAGCGCATGACGACTTTGAACTCGCCGAGATTGAAGCTGGCAAGACCGGCGTCGTACCTCGCGACAATTGCTTCCGGTTTGAGGGTTGCATCTCTGCCCGCGCTCGCGCCGGGTAGAAGCCCTGCGAGTGCCAGGCAGGCCAGCGCGAGGCCGTAGCGCTTCAATCCGCCAGAGCGCGTCTGGTCCATGAGCCGTGTCTCCGATCTCCCCCGCGCAGCGAGTGTAACGAAGACCGGGGCCGAAATATGGGCGCGCTCGATTTTCAACCGAGCGGTGCGGCCCGGGCTGCCTTATCGCAGCACGGGCCGCCACCCCGCGTCTTCAGGCCACCTGCTCTGCGAGGGTGGGATAGTCCGTATAGCCGCGCGCGTCGCCGCCATAGAACGTGCTCTCGTCCGGCCTGTTCAGAGGTTTGTCGAGCTTCAACCGCTCGACCAGATCCGGATTGGCGATGAAGGGGCGCCCGAACGCGATCAGGTCGGCTTCGCCCGACTCCACCGTGCGGATGGCCAGTTCGCGGTCATAGCCGTTGTTCGCCATATAGGCCCCGTCGAAGCTGGCACGGAGCTTGGCGATATCGGCCTCCGCCGGCAGGTCGCGCGATTGTCCCATCTCGCCCTCGACCAGGTGCAGGTAGCCGATCCCCGCCTCGTTCGCCCGCGCAATGGCGCCTGCGAACGTTGCCATCGGGTCGCTGTCCCGCATGTCGTTGAACCCGGAGAACGGACTGAACCGGACGCCCACGTGTTTGGCTGGATAGACCTTGGTGACCGCCTCGAGCACGTCGGCGAGCAACCGGGTCCGGTTCTCCAAGCTGCCCCCATAGGCATCGTCGCGCTCATTGGTGCCGTCACGCAGGAACTGATCGAGCAGGTAGCCGTTGGCGGAGTGAATCTCGATCCCGTCGAAGCCGGCCTTCACCGCGTTCTCGGCCGCCTTGCGGTAGTCGGCGATCAGCCTCGGGATCTCGCCGGTATCGAGCGCGCGTGGCGGCGAGACATCGGCGAAGCCCGTGGTGATGAAGGTCTGCGCGTTGGCTCGGATCTGCGACGGGGCGACGGGCGCCTGACCGTCAGGCTGCAGCGAAACGTGGGAGATACGTCCGACGTGCCAAAGCTGCAGGAAGATGCGGCCGCCCTTGGCGTGCACCGCGTCCGTCACCTGCCGCCAACCGGCGATCTGTTCGGCGCTATGGATCCCGGGCGTCTGGATATAGCCCTTGCCTTCCGGCGTGATCTGAGTGGCTTCCGTGATGATGAGCCCGGCGGAGGCGCGCTGGGCGTAGTACTCGGTGTTGAGCGCATGCGGGACGTCGCCGTCGGGCAACGCCCGATTGCGGGTCAGGGGCGCCATGACGATACGGTTGGGCAGGGTGAGGTCGCCAAGTTGGAGGGGGGTGAACAGCTTCGGCTCCATAGGTCTTCGTCTCCCGGTTTGCGGTGTGCCCATACCGCGCCCGATTGCGCGGGGGGTGGCCGGGGCTTGACTTGGGTCTTCAGGTTTCGATAATCAACTAGTATACTTTTCGTAACCTCGTAACGCCCATGACCGAGATCGAAGTCACGGTCGGCGAAAGCCGCACAACCGTCACGCGCTGCAACGAGGCCTGCCCGATTGAGCGGGGCATGCGGCTTCTCGGCGGCAAATGGACCGGTTCCATCCTCTGGCATCTGAAGCCCGGGCCGCAGCGCTTCAACGCGCTGGCGCGGGAGCTTGGCGGTGCCAGCAAGAAGATGATCAACGAGCGCTTGAAGGAGTTGGAGCAGTCGGGGCTGGTGCGGCGCGAGGTCATCAGCACCAAGCCCATCGCCGTCACCTATGAACTGACGGATTTCGGCCGCTCGGCGCTCGGCATTCTGGAGTCCTTGCGGGACTGGTGCGAAGGCCACGGCGTCTGAGGGCCGGTTTGGGCGGTCGACGGGCGGCTTGAACAGGCGGCGGGCCTCGCCATATACTCGCGCAAGTCACGCCCTCATTCGCACCCTGCACGAACGAGGGCGGGAGTCCGTCCCCCAAAGACGGATGGATCGGCGGCAGATTTCTCCTTTTCTGCCGCCGATCTTTTTTGAGTACCCGGTGGAAGAGGGGCCGCTATTTCAGCCCGGCGAAGGCGTCCGTAAAGCCTTGCAAAGAGACCGGGATTCCGATCCCGGCCTCGGGCGTATCGAAGATGATGAACATCGCCGTCTCGCCCTTTTTGAGCTGGGTGATGACCTCGTTCTGCAACTCGACCTCGGCCACGCAGCCGCGCTTGCCGCATTTGAGAAACGGGGCATTGCCCACGTCGCTGCCGTCGATCTTGAGGCCGAGCCCTGTCGGCAGGAGCACCCCAAGCGGCACGACGACGCGCAACAGCTTCTTGTCTCCGGCGATGGCCTTATAGAACACGACCGTGAGCCCCACATTGGGCCGGTCCTCGGCGGTGACGCTCTGCACCAACGCGCATTTTTCCGTCTTGGCACCGGGGGGCGTACGGCAGCTCACCTGCCAGGCGCCGTGCGTCTCGCGCACCACGCTGCCGGGCCCGGTGGCGCTGACGGCGTCCGGCGGCGCCCCTTGCGCCACGGCCTGGCCCGCCAGCATTGCGGCGATAGCTATGACCGCGCTGAGCTGGATCCCGCGATGGGCCAGTGTGGCGATTCTCTGTGAATGAGACTTGTGAGCCCTGATCTTCGGCATGGTCTCCGGCGTGGCATCAGAGGTTGTGCAACGCCGCCCTTCGAAACGTGAGTAGAAGTCCTGTGTTTAGACCGCCGGCCAAGGTGGTGTGAAGCGGCTTCACGCGAGAACGGCAATCGCCGAGTATTTGGGCCAAATTTCGGCGCGTCGTGCCGATGATTCTGTCCTGCCGGAGACACGCCTGCCACGTGTGGCCCATAGAGTGCGCCCCTGGAGCGGATTTGCCGCAGCCGTGCCAGCGAAATCATGAGTGTTGCCAATCAATTTCCTTTATGATTTGAACAACACGATGGGAACCTGCCGTCTTTGCGCATGACGGGAGGCAAACAAAGAAATGCGTAGCGGGGGCGACGCCGATTTACGTCTGCGAAATTTGCGATCGCCTTCCTACAAAGCGGTCCGGGCCCGCGCGCCCGTACCGGGAGATAATTGCGACAACGCTTGGGACTTCGGTCCAAAGGGCGGTTGGGGATGAGGCTTGAGGAGTGACGGAATGGCGATCTTCCAACGAACGCTAACGGTTCTTTCTGCGCTTTTGCTCGGGTTCGCGAGCGCTCCGGCGCTTGCCGATACGGGGCTGCCGGCAGGCACGGGGCAGCCGAAAGACTGGCAACTCGGCCTCCAGGGCGCCGCGTCTCCCATCATGGAGCAGATCCATGATTTCCATAACTATGTGACCATCATCGTCGTGGCCATTGCCCTGTTCGTACTGGCCCTGATGATCATCGTCATGGTGCGCTTCAATGAGCGCAAAAATCCGGAACCGTCGCGGACCTCGCACAATACACCGCTTGAGGTCGCCTGGACGGTGATCCCGATCCTCATTCTCGTGGCCATTGCCATTCCGTCGTTCCGGCTCTTGTTCGCCCAGTACGACTTCCCCAAAGCCGATGTGGCCATCACGGCCACGGGGGCCCAGTGGTACTGGACCTACGAGTACCCGGACGAAGGCATTCAATTCGATTCGATCATGGTACCCGAGGCCAATCTCAAGCCGGGCCAACCGCGCTTGCTCACCGTCGACCGCGAGGTGGTCGTACCGGTCGGCGCCAATGTGGTGGTCGGGCTGAAGTCGAACGACGTCATCCACAACTGGGCCGTGCCGTCGTTCGGCGTGAAGCTCGACGCCGTTCCCGGACGCCTGCAGCAGACTTGGTTCCGCGCTGAGAAAGAAGGCTGGTTCTACGGCCAGTGCTCGGAGTTGTGCGGCCGCAATCACGCGTTCATGCCGATCGCCGTCCGCGTCGTCTCGCAAGAAGAGTACGATGCATGGGTGGCAGAGAAGAAATCGGCGGCGATCGACGCCGAGGGGAAAATGGCTTCGGCCCAGAACGAAGCGGTAGCGGCCGGGCAGTAATCCCTCCGCAGCAAAGACGAGGCTGGTAAGGCCGGCAAAGCAGTGGTCTGAACGACCGGGAACGAAACGAGACAAAGACGACGAGGAAGACAGTCATGGCACAGGCAGAAGCAGCTCACCACGATCACGACGCTCCTCCGCGCGGTATCGGGCGCTGGCTGTTCTCCACCAATCACAAAGATATCGGCACGATGTACCTCGTGCTGTCACTCGTCGGCGGTCTTGTTGGCGGTCTCTTGTCCATGGGCATGCGCCTTGAGTTGATGGAGCCGGGCCTGCAGTTCTTCGGCAACCCGGAGATGTTCAACGTCTTCGTCACCGCGCATGGGCTCATCATGGTGTTCTTCATGGTGATGCCGGCCACCATGGGTGCCTTCGGCAACTGGATGGTGCCGCTGATGATCGGCGCGCCGGACATGGCCTTCCCGCGCATGAACAACATCTCGTTCTGGCTGCTGGTGATGGCTTTCGTTCTGCTCGTCACCTCGATGTTCATGCCAGGACCTCCGGGAACGACGGGCGTGGGTGCCGGCTGGACGATCTACGCTCCGCTCTCCACGACCGGCACGCCGGGCATTGCCATGGACTTCGCGATCCTGGCGCTTCATTTGGGTGGCGCATCGTCGATCCTCGGCGCCATCAACTTCATCACCACGATCTTCAACATGCGCGCGCCGGGCATGACCTTGCACAAGATGCCACTGTTCGTGTGGTCGGTCCTGGTGACGGCCTTCTTGTTGCTGCTGTCTCTGCCGGTGCTGGCGGGCGCCATCACCATGCTGCTGACGGACCGCAATTTCGGGACGGCGTTCTTCGACGCATCCCAAGGCGGCGACCCGTTGCTATGGCAGCATCTGTTCTGGTTCTTCGGCCATCCGGAAGTCTACATTCTGATTCTTCCGGGCTTCGGCATCGTCAGCCAGATCGTGGCCACCTTCTCCAAGAAGCCGGTCTTCGGCTATCTCGGCATGGCCTACGCCATGGTCGCCATCGGCGTCATCGGCTTCGTCGTGTGGGCGCACCACATGTACGCAGCCGGAATCGACGTGAACACGCAAGCCTACTTCGTGTTTGCCACAATGGTGATCGCTGTGCCCACTGGCGTGAAGATCTTCTCCTGGATCGCCACGATGTGGGGCGGGTCACTGTCGTTCAAGACGCCGATGCTGTGGTCGCTCGGCTTCATCTTCTTGTTCACCATCGGTGGCGTCACGGGTGTCATCTTGTCGAACGCGGGCGTCGATCGCTCCTTCCACGACACCTATTACGTCGTGGCGCACTTCCACTACGTGCTGTCGCTCGGCGCGGTCTTCTCGCTCTTCGCGGCTTGGTACTACTGGTCGCCAAAGATGACCGGCTACATGTACTCCGAGACCATCGGCAAGCTTCACTTCTGGCTGATGTTCATCGGCGCGAACCTGGCGTTCTTCCCGCAGCACTTCCTCGGGGCCGCCGGCATGCCGCGCCGCTACGCCGACTACCCGGACGCTTATGCGGGCTGGAACTTCATCTCCTCGATTGGGTCCTACCTCGCATTTATCGGGTTCCTGGTCTTCCTCTACGGGATCTACGCCCAGTTCTCCCGCAAGGAGAAGGCGGCTGCCAATCCTTGGGGACCGGGCGCCACGACCTTGGAATGGACGCTGCCCTCGCCGCCGCCGTTCCATACGTTCGAAACCCTACCGCGTATCAAGTAGAGGCATGTCGGTTGAGAGGCGTTTGAGTGAATAGGCTGATGTCCGACGCCACTGTCCACGCGATCCCAGGCAAGCTCGACACCGCCCCAGGCGGTGACGTCGCCGACTATGCCGCGCTGCTGAAACCTCGGGTCATGTTCCTCGTGGTCTTCACGGCGCTGGTTGGCCTGGTCGCCGCGCCCGGGACGATGCATCCGGTGCTGGCCATCGCGGCGCTGGCCTGCATCGCGGTTGGCGCGGGCGCCTCTGGTGTCCTGAACATGTGGTATGACGCCGACATCGATGCGCGCATGGCTCGCACGGCGTCGCGTCCCGTTCCGCGCGGAAGGGTCACGCCCGACGAAGCGCTCGCCTTCGGCAGCGTATTGGCGATTGGCTCGGTGCTTTGTCTCGGTTTGATGGCCAACTGGCTCGCAGCTGGTCTGCTTGCGCTCACCATCGCCTTTTATGTGGTCGTCTATACGATGTGGCTGAAGCGCAGCACGCCCCAGAACATCGTGATCGGCGGAGCCGCGGGCGCGGTGCCGCCGATGATCGGCTGGGCCGCGGCCACCGGTACGGTGAGCCTTGAGCCCATCGTCATGTTCCTCATCATCTTCATGTGGACACCGCCGCACTTCTGGGCGCTGGCATTGATCCGCAGCAAGGACTACGAGCGGGCCGGCGTTCCCATGCTGCCGGTGACGCACGGACCGGACGAGACGCGCCGCCAGATCCTGATTTACAGCCTCATCCTCGCCCCCCTCGGCATGGCGCCGTCGGTCATGGGATTCGGTGGGTTGCTCTACACCGTCACCGCCTCGATCCTGGGAGCGTTCTTCGTCGTCTTCGCCGTCGAGTGCTACCGGAAGCGGGAGGGTGAGGAGGCCGAACGGGCGGCCAAGACCCTCTTCGCCTATTCGGTCCTTTATCTTTTTGTTCTGTTCGCTGTGCTCCTTGTGGAGCAGGGCTTCGGTTTTGAGAACGGCTTGATGCCGTTTAGCCGGACGTTGTGATGGAAGATGCTGAAGCGGAACGCAAACGCCGTCAACGTAAGCGATCTTTGGCCATCGCCTGGATCCTCGTGGCGCTCGCGGTCCTGTTCTTTATTGTCACCATTGTCCGTTTGGGCGGCAACGTCGCCATGCGGCAAATCTGATAGGTGGTGCGCATGACCGAAGGTAACGCAAAGACCGCTAAACGCGACAGGAAAGGCCTCATCGCCATGTCGTTGGCGGGCCTCGTTGCCTGCATGATTGGCTTGTCCTTTGCCGCGGTACCGCTTTACCGCATGTTCTGCCAAATCACCGGCTATGGCGGCACGCCGCAAATTGCCGAGGCCGCGCCCGATGAGGTGCTGGACCAGACGATCACCATTCGTTTCGACGCCAATGTCGAGCGCGACTTGCCCTGGACCTTCGCGCCTGATCAGCGCCGCATGGAGGTTCGCATCGGCGAGAGCGCGCTGACCTTCTTCAAGGCACAAAACACCACGGACAAGCCTGTGTCGGGCACGGCCGGCTTCAACGTGGCGCCCGCCAGCGCGGGCCGGTACTTCGCTAAGGTCGAGTGCTTCTGCTTCCAAGAGCAGACCCTGGCCGCAGGCGAGAGCATCGAGATGCCGGTGAGCTTCTTCGTCGATCCGAAGATCGTCGAGGACGAGAATGCCAAGAACATTTCCGAGATCACGTTGTCCTATACGTTCTACCGCAACGACGATCCGTCGGACGTTGCTGCGGCGAAGGACGACGGCGCCTCGGGATCGTAAGCCGAACGGCGCGGGAAAGGCGCCGGTAAGACAGACTGGGGAGGAGGGGGACTAGAAACATGGCCCAGGCCCACGCGAAACCGCAACACGACTACCACATCCTCAATCCGAGTCCCTGGCCAATCGTTGGCTCGGTGGGCGCGCTGGCGCTGGCGCTCGGCGTCCTGATGTACCTGATGTCAAAGAAAGCTGGGGACCCCCAGCTTTGGTACATGATCCCGGGTTTTGTGCTCGTCGTCATCACCATGTTTGGTTGGTGGCGTGACGTCATCAAGGAAGCCCACGGCGGGGGACAGGAGACGCCCGTCGTTCAGCTTCATTTACGCTACGGCATGATCTTGTTCATCGCCTCGGAGGTGATGTTCTTCGTCGCTTGGTTCTGGGCCTATTTCGACGTCGCCTTGTTCCCTGCCAGCGAGGTCACCTATGCCCGCACGGAGGTAACGGGCGGCCAATGGCCACCCATTCCCAGCAAGGAAACGGGCGTCGAGGGCCTGGGGTACTTCGGCTACACGTTCGAACCCTGGGGTCTACCCTGGGTCAACACGCTGGTGTTGCTCCTGTCGGGAACGACCGCGACCTGGGCGCACCACGCGATGCTGCATAACGACCGCAAGGGCCTTGTCTGGGGGCTTGCCCTCACTGTCGTGCTTGGCGTGTTCTTCACGTTCTTGCAGGTTTATGAGTACACCCATGCGGGGTTCGGCTTTGCCGACCACATCTACGGGTCCACGTTCTACATGGCGACGGGTTTCCACGGCTTCCATGTGATCGTGGGTACGATCTTCCTGCTGGTGTGCCTGTTCCGGGCATTGCAAGGCCACTTCACGCCGAAGCAGCATTTCGGCTTCGAGGCGGCGGCTTGGTACTGGCACTTCGTCGATGTCGTTTGGCTGTTCCTGTTCGCCTCGATCTATGTCTGGGGTGCGGGCGCCAATCCTGGACATTAGCGAGACACACATCACAGATAACTGGGGGGCGGTCGCAGGACCGCCCCTTTTCGTTTCGGCCGGAGTGACATGAACGCGAGAGACAGACAGGACGTACCCCTAGGGGCCACGATCTGGGACGGCGTAACCGGCCGGTGCCCGTCGTGTCATCAGGGCAAGCTCTTCGCCGGCTATCTGACCCTCGCGCCCCGTTGCGAGGTTTGCGGGCTGGACTATGGCTTCGCCGATTCCGGCGACGGGCCCGCCGTCTTCGTCATTTTGGTCACCGGGTTCATCATCGTCGGCCTCGCGCTCGTGGTAGAGATCCTCTACCAGCCGCCTTATTGGCTGCACGCACTCCTATGGGGCAGCCTCGCCATCGCCTTGCCCTTGGCTGTGCTTCGGTCCTTCAAGGGGGTGCTCATCGCGCTCCAGTACCGAAACGAGGCCGAAGAAGGCAAGATCGCTTCCCGCGACTGACGAGGACCCCCGATGCAAACCGGCTCACTCCTGAAGCTGACGCTTGCCACAATTGTCGGTGTGGCGATTCTGATCGCCCTTGGTCTGTGGCAGCTGCAACGGCTGAATTGGAAGGAGGGCATCATCGCCCGCATTGAGGCTCGCACGGAGGGTGACCCCGTCACGCTGGAGAAGGCGCTGGCCTTGGCCACCGAACGCGATGACCCAAGCTATTTCCCCGTCCAGGTCGAAGGCCGCTTCCATCACGACCGGGAGCGGTATCTCTACGCCATCTCGCTGGACGGCAAGCCTGGCTGGAACGTCATCACGCCCTTGGAGACCGTGGCCGGCGATGTGGTCCTGGTCGATCGCGGTTTCGTGCCGGATGCGTTGCGCGATCCGGCCAGCCGGCCTCAAGGTCAGATCGGAGAGGTGGTCGAGGTCACCGGACTGATCCGCACGACCCAAACGCCGGGCTTGTTCGTGCCGGACAACGAGCCCGACAGGAATCAGTGGTTCAGCAGGGACCTCTCCGCCATGAGCCGATCCATGTTTCCGGGCGACACCGTCCAGGTGGCTCCCTTCTTTTTGGAGGCGAAGGCGGGCGAGGTCCCGGGCGGGTGGCCCCAGGGCGGTCAAACCCGGCTCGACCTGCCCAACAACCATCTGCAGTATGCCTGGACGTGGTTCAGCTTGGCGGTGGTCCTGGTGGCCGTCTATGCGGCCTATGTGTGGGGCGCCTATCGCGGCGACCGCTCTTAACCGAGCGGGGCCAGGTCATGTTGCGGGGGGCTTCGGTGGCCGCTAGGGTCAGGCGGAAAAGTCCCATTTTTCGGCGTGAGGCAGCCCTTGAAGTTCATCTCAACGCGCGGCGAGGCGCCAGCGCTCCCCTTTGAGGGTGCGCTCATGGCGGCGCTTGCCCCCGATGGCGGTCTGTTCATGCCCGAGAGCTGGCCCAGGCTGCCGCGCGAGGAGATCGAGGGCTTTGCCGGGCTCGACTATGCCGACGTCGCCTACCGGGTCATGAAGCCCTATCTTGCCGGCGACCCCTGCCTTGCGGATCTCGAAGAGGTGCTGGCGGAGGCTTATGACGGCTTCCACCACCCGGCGGTCGTCCCGCTAACCCAGCTTGGCCCCAACAGCTTCGTGCTTGAGCTGTTTCACGGGCCCACGCTCGCCTTCAAGGACCTGGCCATGCAGGTCGTGTCCCGGTTCATGAACCGCGTGCTCCGGCGGCGGGGCACCCGGGCCACCGTGATCGGCGCCACGTCGGGGGATACGGGTGCGGCGGCCATCGAGGCCTTTCGGGGTCTCGATGCGATCGACATTTTCATTCTGCACCCCAAGGGGCGGATCAGCGACGTCCAGCGCCGGCAGATGACCACGGCCACCGAGGCCAACGTCCACAACATTGCCGTGGAGGGCACCTTCGACGAGTGCCAGGCCATCGTGAAGGCGATGTTCCGGGATCGGGACCTGTGCGGACGGCTGGGGCTCACCGGCGTGAACTCCATCAACTTCGCCCGCATTCTCGCTCAGATCCCCTACTACTTCACCGCCGCCGTGAGCCTCGGCGCGCCGCACCGGTCCGTGGCCTTCACCGTGCCCACCGGGAATTTCGGTGATGTTTTCGCTGGTTACGCCGCCCTGGCGATGGGCTTGCCGGTCCAACGCCTCGTTATCGCCACGAACCTCAACGACAGTTTGCCACGCGCGCTTGCGTCGGGGGCCTTCGAGCCGCAAGGCGTGGTCGCCACTTCAAGTCCGGCCATGGACATCCAGCTCGCAAGCAATTTCGAGCGGCTTCTGTTTGAGCTTGCCGGCCGCGATGCTGCCCGCATCCGGGCGCTGATGGAGGAGCTGCGCACTGGCGGTGCGTTCCGTTTGAGCCAAGGGGAGCTCGGTCAGCTGCGCGAGGTCTTCGCAGGCCAGGCCGTAGCAGAACATGAGACGGAGATGACCATTCGGGGGGTTTTCGAGGAGACGGGGATGCTGGTCGATCCGCATACGGCGGTCGGTATCGCCGCATCGCGCCGTGAGGACGTGGCCCGCGCGCCCATGGTCGTGTTGTCGACGGCCCATGCGGCCAAGTTCCCCGATGCGGTGAAACAAGCGACCGGCCAGGTTCCGGAGATGCCCGCGCGGCTGGCGCTGCGCCTGGGGCAGACCGAGCGCTACGTTTCCCTCCCGCCCGAACTCGGCGCGGTCACCGATTTTATCGCAAGCCACGGCCGCCACATGCCGCAGCAAGCGGAGATGGGCGCGTGAGTGTCGAACGCTCAGAGCTGGCCAATGGCTTGACCGTGGTCAGCCACGCCATGCCCGAAGTCGAGACGGTGTCGCTCGGCATTTGGATCGGCGCGGGCAGCCGGTCCGAAGCCCGGACCGAGCACGGCGTCGCGCACTTTCTAGAGCACATGGCCTTCAAGGGCACGGCGCGCCGCAGCGCTCGCCAGATCGTGGAGGAGATCGAAGCCGTCGGCGGCGACTTGAACGCCGCGACCAGTGTCGAGTCCACGGCCTATTATGCCCGCGTGATGCGGAACGACATGCCGCTCGCCCTCGACATCTTGAGCGACATCATCCTGGAACCGCGGTTCGATATGGATGAGCTGCAGCGCGAGCGCGATGTGATCTTGCAGGAGATCGCGGCTTGCATGGATTCCCCTGACGACATTGTCTACGACTACATCTCCGAAGCCGCCTTTCCGGATCAAGCGGTGGGCCGCACCATCCTGGGAACGGCGGAGAGTGTCGGTGGCTTCGGCCAAAGCCATCTCGGGTCTTATCTGTCCACCCACTATCACGGCCCCAACATGGTTCTCGCAGCCGCAGGCGCCGTCGACCATGGGGCACTCGTGGCGGAGGCCGAGCGCAGGCTCGCCGGCCTTGACGCGGAGGCCTCGCCACGGCCCGAGGCGGCCGTCTATTCGGGCGGGATCAAACAGTCCGGCAAGCTCTTTGAGCAGACCCATCTGATGCTTGCCTTCGAGGCGCCGCACTACCGCCACGACGACTACTTCACCGCGCAGATTCTCGCCGGCGCCCTTGGCGGCGGAATGTCCTCGCGTCTCTTCCAAGAGGTGCGGGAGCGCCGCGGGCTTTGCTATGCGGTCTATGCGTTTTCCACGGGCCTCTCCGACAGCGGCATGTTTGCGATTCACGCGGCGGGCAGCCCCGAAAAGGCCCACGACCTATTCGGCGTCATTCGCGATGAGCTTTCGCGCGCCGCCGACCGGGGCTTCGACGACACGGAGATCGCCCGCGTTAAGGCGCAGATCAAGATGGGGCTGCTGGCCGGGCTGGAAAGCTCGGGCGCCCGCGCCGAGCAGATCGCGCGGCAGATCCTGGTGCATGGCCGGGTCCTCTCCACCGCCGAGATCGTCGAAGAGGTCGAGAGTGTCCAGGCCACCGATCTTCAATCCATGGTAGAGCAGCTGCTTCAGTCGCCGCTGAGCCTTGCCACCGTGGGCCCCATCCTTAATCTTGCAAGATTCGAAGCCGTAGCCGAAAAATTCCAGGTTCCGGCCAGCAAAGCTGCCTGAAGGGGGTGCTGAGCGATGGCATTGCTGCGAGCGGCGTCCCCGAGCGATTTTGGCCCGGTCATCGAGGCCCAGCGTGTCATGCTCCGGACACCTCAGATGTCCGACTATCCCGCGTGGGCCGAGCTGAGAACCAACAGTCGCGATTTCCTCATGCCATGGGAGCCCTTGTGGGCGCCGGACGAACTGTCCCGGGCGTCGTTTCGCCGCCGGGTGCGCCACTATTTGCGCGATTTGCGCGAGGATGTCGGCTACGCCCTGTTCATCTACGACAAGGCCACGACCGCGCTTGTCGGCGGCCTCACCCTTTGCAACGTCCGGCGCGGCGTGACCCAATCGTGCACGCTCGGCTATTGGGTGGGCGCCCAATACGCCCAGCAGGGCTACATGACGGCGGCGGTTCGCGCCGTTGTGCCGTTCGTATTCGACACACTGGAATTGCACAGACTGGAGGCTGCGTGTCTGCCGAGCAATGCGGCTTCGATGCGCCTCTTGGAGAAAACGGGCTTCCAGCGGGAGGGTCTTGCCCGCCGGTATTTGAGGATCAACGGTATCTGGCAGGATCACGTGCTTTTTGCGCTCCTTGATTCCGATCCGCGCATTTCGTGAGTGCATAGCGCGATGAACGGGGGAGTAATGGCGGAGACGAACGCCGCAGCAAGTGTCGAAGCGGTTGGCCCTTGGCCGGCCGTCCGCAGTGCGCTGTGCTTTGCGGTCGTTGTCGCGCTCGCTTATGTGCTGATGGTGCCGGGGCTCGCCTCCGCCATCGAGGCCATCCCCGTCGACCCGGACAACCCCAAGATCGACATCACGACCAAGGGCGAGCTCTACGAGGGTCGCGGCGACCGCCTCCAGATCGAGACCGCGCCTGGGCCGGACGGCTATATCGGCCGCATGGCAGTGCAGGCGTCCACGCCAGGCACCAATCCTGGCTGGCTGGTCTTCGCCTTGTCGAATCCTACGGACAAGCGCACCGTGCGCTGGTTGGTGGCGCCGCGCTATACGCTGGCCAATTCCCGCATCTTCCGGCCCGAACTTGACGCCCCGCGCATTACAGGCGTCACGCCGTCGCTGGGCTTTCGGCCCGAGCCGTTGAAGAGCGACCGCGCCGACATGTTCCGCCTAAGCTTGGAGCCCGGGCAGACGGTGACGTACGCCGCGGAGCTCGCCTCCTCCAAGGTGCCGCGGCTCACCTTGTGGACCCCAAACATCTACCAAGCGAAGCAGCAAGACCGCATGCTGTTCAACGGCGTGCTGCTCGGCATCACCGGGTTGCTCGCCATCTTCCTAACCGCGATCTTCGCCGCGAACCATCGTGCGATTTTCCCCGCAACGGCGCTCGTCGCCTGGGCCGCGCTGGTCTATTTCTGCGTGGACTTCGGATTCTGGAACAAGCTGTTTCCGGTCGGCCCCGATCGCACCGCCGTCTATCGCGCCGCCGCGGAAGCCGGGCTCGCCGCTAGCATCTTGCTCTTTCTCTATACGTTCCTGCGCATCGGTCTGTGGCACGTTTGGATCAAGACCGTGTTCTGGGTTTGGATCGCCGCGCAATTCGCCTTGATTGCGGTCGCCATCATCGATCCGCAAACCGCCTCGGGTCTGGCCCGCGCTTCGTCCATCGTGATCGCCGGCGTCGGCACTGTTCTCATCGCCTATTTCGCGCTGCGCGGCCAGGATCGCGCCTTGTCGCTCATCCCAAGCTGGATGCTGTTGATCGTCTGGCTCTTTGGCGCATCCATGATCGTCCTGGGCAAGCTGTCCGGCGAGGTCGTCGTGTCCGGTCTCACCGCCGGTCTGGTGCTGATCATCGTGCTCTTGGGCTTCACCGTCACGCAATTCGCCTTCCGCACGGGGGGCGCCACCGTGAGCCTTGGTCCGCCGAGCCTCGTACAGATGAAGTCGCTCGCCGTCGATGGCTCCGGCACGCATGTCTTTCAGTGGCATGCGGGCCGCGATCTGATCACGGTTGGCGACGACGTGGAGGCCGAGTTGGGTCTCGATCCCGGCGCCCTCAACGGCTCGGTCGAAGACTTCATCCAGCATATGCACGCCTCCGACCGCGAGCGTTTCCGATTGATGCTCTGGTCGTTGCAGGAGAAACAAGGCGGCGACCTTAGGATGGACTTCCGCCTGCGCCGTCATGACGGAACCTATATGTGGTACGACCTCAGAGCCCACGCGCCACGGAACGAAAATGTGCGGCTATTGCGCTGTGTCGGTCTGTTGCGCGACGTGACGAGCCTCAAGCGCTCCCATGAGCGGCTGATGCACGATGCGGTGCATGACAGCTTGACCGGATTGCCGAACCGCGAGCTGTTCATGGATCGCCTGCAAGGGGCCATAACCCGGGCTGCGGAAGGGCAGTCTCACCGGCCAACGCTCATCTTCATCGACATCGACCGCTTCAAGAACGTCAATAAGAGCTTCGGTCTCGTTATCGGCGATTCCATGCTGTTGACCTTGGGGCGGCGTCTGGGGCGTCACCTCAATCCCCAAGACACGCTGGCGCGCCTGGGCGGCGACCAATTCGCCATCCTGTTGATCTCCGACAGCGATCCCCATCACGTCGCCACACTGGCGGAGCGCGTGCGTCGGGCGTTGCGGACGCCGATGAAGATCAGCGCCAAGGAGATCATCCTGACCGCCTCTATCGGCATCGTCGTTCACGACGGTTCGCAGGTGACGGCGCAGGATATGCTGCGCGACGGCGAGATCGCGATGCTACGCGCCAAGCGGGGCGGTGCCGACCGCATCGAGATCTTCAATCCCTCCATGCGGACCGAAGACGAAGGCCGCCTGCCGCTGGAGAGCGAGCTTCGCATGGCCTTGGAGCGTCAGCAGATTTCGGTGCTCTATCAGCCGATTACCCGGCTCGCGTCCAACCAACTTGCCGGTTTCGAGGCCTTGGTGCGTTGGAACCATCCCACCCGCGGCCGGCTGGCGCCTGAGGACTTCGTTCCGCTCGCCGAGGAGTCCGGGCTCATTGTCGATCTTGGCACCTATGTCTTGAATCAGGCGCTGGAGCAGGCGGCCAGTTGGCACAAGGTGCTGCCGCGCGACCGCGACCCGCTCTTTGTCAGTGTCAACGTGTCGAGCCGCCAACTCTTCCGCCAGGACATGGTGCAGGAGATCAGGTTGATGCTGGCGCGGGAATCCGTCCCGCGCGGCACCTTGAAGCTGGAGATCACCGAGTCGCTGGTGATGGAAAACCCCGAGCGCGCGGTGGAGATTCTCACATGGCTGAAGACTTATGGCGCAAGCCTTGCCCTCGATGATTTCGGTACGGGCTATAGCTCGCTCAGCTATCTGCACCGCTTTCCGTTCGACATCATCAAGGTCGATCGGTCGCTGGTCCGCGACAGCACGCTCAATGGCCAAACGCCGCTCATCTTGCGCTCCGTGATCGCGCTGGCGCACGAACTCGGCAAGGAAGTCGTGGCCGAAGGGGTGGAGACGCAAGCCGACGCCAGTTACCTGCGTTCAGTGGGCTGTGAATTCGGCCAGGGCTATTACTACGGTGAGCCGATGTCTGCGAAAGACGTCGCGGCGCTCCTGGCCGCCCTGGCAAGCCACCGCAAGCGGCAGCAGCGCGAACGCGCCCGCGCACCCGCAGAGCCCCAATCTTCGTCACCGGCCCCGGCCGGTGTCCAAGTGGAGGCACCACGCCAAGGCTCTCTTCCGGCGCTGCCGGGCCCGAGCACGGCTCAGGCGTGACCTGAATCGTTGACCAGCCGAATAGGGTCGATGCCGAGACTGCTCAGAGCGCGCGTATATTTGTGCTCCAGCTCCGGATCAAAGATCAGCTCCGGCTTGGCGGGGCAGTTGAGCCAGCCATTGGCCTGGATCTCGTTCTCCAACTGACCGGGCGCCCAACCGGCATAGCCAAGCGCCAAGAGCGCCTTGTTCGGTCCGCTGCCCTTGGCGATGTCTCGTAGGATATCGATCGTGGCAGTGAGGCACACGCTCTCGTCGATCGGCAACGTGCTCTCCGCCTTGAAATAGTCCGCGCTGTGCAACACGAAGCCGCGGCCCGTTTCCACCGGACCGCCAAGGTGCACTTCCATGGCGCCCAAACCGGAGGGTAGGGCGATACGGTCTTCGGACGGTACGATATTCAGCTGCTCGAGGAGCTCGGTGAAGCTGATGTTCGGCGCCCGCTGATTGATGATGATTCCCATGGCGCCTTCGGAGGAATGCGCACAAAGGTAAATAACCGAACGGGAGAAACGGGGATCGCCCATCGCTGGCATTGCGATGAGAAGTTGGCCGTCAAGGTAGCCTTCTTCCTCGTTGTAAGAGCCGCTTTCCATTCGTCCATGCTACATCAACATCGTCGTCAGGGAAGAGGCAACGGGGAATTAAGGCAGACCGTGTCATGATCGCCACCGGCGGTTCACGGAACCGTGACGCCATTGGCTCCGCAAAATGTCGCGCTCGGTCCGTGACGCCGCTAAATTCGCCCCACGTGTATAGCCATTTTTTGAAGCAAGACCCCTGATGACACGAACGGACTTTTCGATGCGCGGCGCCCGGCCGCTTCTCACGCTTGCGGTAATTGGTGTTTCTTTGGGCATGGCGCTTGGCACGCCCGGCCTTGCCGCGTCCAAGGGCCAGTCGCCCTGGGCGGAACAAACCAACTCCAAGGTGCGATTGGTCAGTGCGACCCTCGATCATGACGGCACGCCGGTGCTCTACGCGGGCGTTCAGCTTCGCATGAGTCCCGGGTGGAAGACCTACTGGCGAAATCCTGGAGACTCCGGCATGCCGCCGATGTTCGATTGGTCGGGATCGGAGAATCTCAAGAGCGCCGAGGTCGCTTATCCCGTACCGCACCGGTTCTCCGACGCAGGCGGCACCGCGATCGGCTACGACAGGGACGTACTCTTCCCGGTCAAGATCACGCCGGAGCGCCCAGGCGAGCCCGTGGTGCTGAGGCTCAACCTGGACTATGGCCTCTGCAAGGACCTTTGCATTCCGAACGCCGTGAAGCTGCATGCAACGCTCCCGGCCGATCTTGGCAAGGGGGACGCCCGGCTCATCAAGCAGGCCAAGGCGCACGTTCCCAAGCCAGCCGGCGTGGACACGCTACCCCGCCTTGAGACAGTGACCGCCACTTTGGACGGCCCCGTGCCCGGATTTCATGTCGAGGCGCTGTTTGCCGAAGGGGCCACCGGCACCGACCTGTTCGTTGCGAGTTCAGATGTCCTCATCCCGGTGCCCAAGGCGGTGGGACCGCTTGAGGACGGCAAGCAGCGCTTTGTCATCGCTTTTGCCACACCTGAGGAGGCCGAAGCAGTCAAAGGAAAACCGCTGACCTTCACACTGGTCTCAAGCGAAGGCGCGAGCAATACAACGCGGACGGAGCATTAGGTAAGCAGCGGTTTGTCGTCGCCTTCGCCACACCTGAGGCGGAAGAGGTCAAAGGCAAGCCTCTGACCTTCACACTGGTCTCAAGCGAACGCGCGAGCGATACGACGCAGACGGAGCGGTAGTTGTTGGCGCCGCGCAAGCGAGCCGGTAAGGTGGCGTCGCGCGACAGTCAACAACCTAAGGAGACGCTCCCACATGACCATTGCCATTGGCGACAGCCTGCCCGAAGTGACGTTTCGGGTCCTCAGCGATGAGGGCATTCAAGATTTGACGACGAAAGACGTCTTCGCTGGCAAGAAGGTCGTACTGTTCGCCGTACCGGGCGCCTTTACGCCCACCTGTCACTTGAAGCACCTGCCGGGCTTCATCGAGAACGCGGCCGTCTTCAAGGACAAGGGTATCGACACCGTCGCCTGCGTCGCCGTGAACGATCCGTTCGTCCTCGATGCCTGGGCCAAGGCTTCGGGTGCCGCTGGCAAGGTCATGCTCCTGTCCGACGGCAATGGCGAATTCACCGACAAGATCGGCATGGGGTTCGACGGTAGCGCGATCGGGCTCGGTACGCGCTCGAAGCGCTATGCGATGGTCGTGGACGACGGGATCGTCAAGGTTCTGCACACCGAAGAGTCGCCGGGCGTCGCCGAGGTCTCGACCGCGGAAGCCATCCTGAAAGATCTTTAGCCGGCGCCCGCCAAGAACGGCGCCATGCCCTCGCGGGCGAGTTCGTCGGCGCGCTCGTTATCGTCGTGGCCAACATGGCCCTTCACCCAGTGCCAGCGCACCGTGTGACGGGCCTCGGCCTCTTCCAGCTGTTGCCACAGTTCGGCGTTCTTGACGGGTTTCTTATCGGCGGTGCGCCAGCCGTTTCGCTTCCAGCCCTTGATCCAGCTGGTGATGCCGCCGCGCACATAGGTTGAGTCCGTATAGAGGTCGACATCGGAGGGCGCTTTCAGCGCTTCCAGCGCCTCGATCGCCGCGGTCAGCTCCATGCGGTTGTTGGTGGTCATAGACTCGCCGCCCTTGATTTCCTTGCGGTGCGGTCCCGATTCCAGGATCGCGCCCCAGCCGCCCGGCCCGGGATTGCCCGAACAAGCGCCGTCTGTGTGGATGACCACCTTGGGACGATCGGCCACGGGTCAATCCTCTCCCAGGCCGTAATCGCGATAGGAGGTCACGCGCTGGTGGAAGCGCAGTTTCCGTAGATACTCGTTCGGATCCTTGGTCTTCACCAGCGCGGTCGCGTCCGTATTCAGAAAGTCATAGGTGCGGGTCAACAAGAAGCGCAACGCGGCCCCGCGCGCCAGCACGGGGAGCACGTCGAGTTCGGGCTGAGTCAGTCCCCGCACGCGCTCGTAAGCTTGCAGCATCGCACGCGCCTTGGTGATGTTGAACGAGGCGTCCGGCTCGAAGCACCAGGCGTTGAGGCACACACCGACGTCATACGCCAGCATATCGTTGCAGGCGAAATAGAAGTCGATCAGGCCGGAGACCTTGTCGTCGAGAAAGAACACGTTGTCGGGAAAGAGATCGGCGTGAATGACGCCTTCGGGTAGATCGGAGGCCCAGTTGGCGCCGAGATAGTCGAGTTCCTTGGCGATCTCGTCGCAAAGCCCCGGGATAACGCTATCCGCCTGGTCGCGCACCGCGTCGAACAGCTCCCGCCATCCTGGAAGCGAGAGATCGTTCTTGCGCTGCATGGAGAAATCGAGGCCCGCAAGGTGAAACTGCGCCAGCGCCTGTCCGAGACCCGCGCAATGTTCCAGTCCCGGCCGGCGCACCCACAAGCCCTCCAGGAAGCTGATCAGCACGGCAGGACGTCCCGCCAGCTCCCGCAAGATGCGGCCCTCGCGGTCGCGGACCGGCAGCGGGCAAGAGATGCCGCGCGCGGCAAGATGCTCCATCAACCCCAGGAAGTAAGGCAGATCCTCCGGCCGCACCCGCTTCTCGTAAAGCGTGAGGATGAAAGGGCCCGTCTCGGTGTGAACGAGGTAGTTTGAGTTCTCCACCCCTTCGGCGATGCCCTTGAATGAGGTCAGCGCGCCGATATCGTAGCTCGCGATGAAGGTCTCGAGCTCTTCGTCGGAGACATCCGTGTAGACCGCCATCTACGCTGCCGGCATGTCTCTTAAGGGGCGGGGAAGCTTGAAGGAGACGTTCTCCTCCGCAGTAGACACGGTCTCGATGCGCACGTCGAAGCGTTCCTTGAACGCCTCGATGATGCTCTCCACGAGAACTTCCGGTGCCGAGGCGCCTGCTGTGATGCCGAGACGGCCGATGCCGTCGAAGACGGTCCAGTCGATCTGGTCGACTCCCTCCAACAGCATGGCACGCGGGCAGCCGGCGCGCTCGGCCACCTCCACGAGGCGCAGCGAATTGGAGCTGTTGGGCGATCCCACCACGATCACCCGGTCGCAGTTCGGTGCTATTTGCTTCACCGCCTCTTGCCGGTTCGTGGTCGCATAGCAGATGTCGTCCTTTTTCGGCACGGCGATGCGCGGGAAGCGTTCTTTGAGCGCGTTCAGGATCTCTTTGGTGTCGTCCACCGACAGTGTGGTCTGCGTGATGACCGCAAGCCGCTCCGGGTCTTTCGGCACGAAGGTGAAGGCGTCTTCGATCGTCTCGATCAGGTGCACGGCCCCGGGCGGCAGCTGGCCCATGGTGCCGATGACTTCCGGATGCCCGGCATGGCCGATGAGCAGGATTTCGGCGCCGCGGCTATAGAGCCGCTCAGCCTCGATATGGACCTTGGAGACCAGGGGGCAGGTGGCGTCGAGCACGAACATGTCCCGGGTCCGTGCCGCCGCCGGCACTGCCTTGGGCACGCCATGGGCGGAGAACACGATGGGGGCGTCGCAATCCGGGATTTCGTCCAATTCTTCGACGAAAACAGCGCCCTTCGCCTCAAGGGTCTCAACGACGTAGCGGTTATGAACGATGGCATGGCGGACATAGACGGGCGCGCCGTATTTTTCGAGCGCCAGCTCCACGATCTGGATGGCCCGGTCGACGCCTGCGCAGAATCCGCGCGGCGCGGCGAGGTAGATCGTCAGGGGAAGGCGGTTGCTCGGCCGCCCGTTGGCGTGGTCGATGACGGTCATCGGCGCTCCAGAAAATGGCCATTTCCGGGCCGTAGGCAACTCAAGTCGGGCCTTGTCGGCCCGGCCGCTCGCGCGATAATTTGGCGGCCAGCGACGGGCCCGGATACTCACAAGACCCCAGACGGAGTCTTGTTGCAATCCCAGGCATATCAGGCGCGGACACCTGGCGTGTCAAGCCAAGGACGACGGGGCAAGGTGAGACATATCGAAGGACTCTGGCGGTTACGGACGGCGGTGCTGCTTGGGCTTGTGACCTGCGGGCTTGCCGTGGCCGGGTGCGGCGGGGGGTCGCGATCCACCGACGACTTCGGCACCACGGAGGCTACGGGCTATGCCAGCGAGCGGCTGCCGGAGACCCTCCCGGAAAGCCAAGTCGCCGCGGCGCCCGTTACCGATGCCGCCACGGCAATCTCCGCCGACGGCAAGTCCCTCAATTGCCCGCAAGTCGTCGCGTGGCCCAATGAGCGCCTGCGCACCCTCTACCAGTCCGGCCATGACGGCGATCAGATGTACGTCATCAACCGGGCCGAGATCACGAAGCTCTCGCGCGAATGCCGGGTCGTTGGCGGCCAGGTTGTCGTCAAGTACGGGTTCGCGGGCCGCGTGCTGCTCGGGCCGAAGGGCAAGCCGGGCCGGGTATCCATGCCCGTAACGGTACGGGCCGCAGGCCCCAGCAAGCAGACCCTGGCGACGGACAAGATGAAGGTCTCGGCCACGGTCCCGGCGGGCAACCCGGTTGGCTATTTTTCCATGGTCCGGCAGATGTCCCTTCCGGTCCAGTACGGCACCCGGCTTGAGGACTACAAGATCTTCGTGGCGCTCAAATAGGGTGTGAAGGGCAGGGGATGTTGCGTCGCGTCGCTTCGGTTGCCCTTGTGCTGTTGGCGCTTGCCGCGATGGGCGGAACGGCGCAGGCGGACGCGTGCCGCGACGCTCGATTCGAAGGCGCGCGCTACATCGTCTGCACCTTCGACCCTGGACAGGACGACTTGCGGCTTTATTGGCGTGGGCCAGACGGGCGAGCCTTCAGAACCTTCGGCGCCCTGTCGCAGGCGCTGCAAAGCCAAGGCCGCGAACTCCGCTTCGCCATGAATGGCGGCATGTATGAGGACGATTTCAGCCCGGTCGGGCTCTATGTCGAGAATGGCCGGCGGCTGGCGAAGGCCAACACCAAGACGGTCACTGGCCGTCCGAGCCAGATTCCCAATTTCTATAAGAAGCCGAACGGCGTGTTCTACCTCAGCGGCGGCCGTGCGGGCGTGCTCGCCACGGAGCAATATCTGGCCAAGGCGCCAAAAGCCCGGTTCGCCACTCAGTCGGGACCGATGCTGGTGATCGACGGCGAGATCCATCCCGCCTTCTTGGTCAGGTCGCGCGACCTGAAGCCGCGCAATGGCGTCGGTGTGTCCCCGGACGGCAAGGTGCACCTTGTCATGACCCGCGGCCGGGTGAGCTTTTACGCGTTCGCGCGGTTCTTCCGCGACGGGCTTGGCACCCCAAATGCGCTCTTTCTCGACGGCGGCTCGGCGCCCGGCATCTACGCGCCGGGCCTTCGCCGCAACGATCCGCCCTCCCACGGCGGCTATGGGCCGATCATCGCCGTGGTGGAATAGGCTCAGGGGGCCTTGGTGACGGCGATGGCGGCCTCGTTCCGGCGTAAGAAGGGAATGGTGAAGGGCGCGTCGTAGTAGAGCGTGTACGGTGCACCCTCCGGCTCCCAGCCCGAACCTTTGAGTCCCGCTACGAGAGCTTGTTCCTTGGCGGCGGAATTGCGCGCGAGTCCCGAATAGCGCAGCGTGGCGATCGTCTCCTCGGGGACGCGCACAAGCTTCACACGCTTATCGAGAGGCTGCGGCGGTGGAGTGTCGTTGTACTTTGCGGGCAGGAAGAAGCGCATCATGCCGTCTTCCGCCGAGCGCTGCACCGGGACCGTCATGGCGATACGCTCCGGGTCCTCCAGGGCGACCGGGACGGTCATGGCAATGAGATCGGAACCGGAGGCCGTACGGTTGGCGCCGGCGATATAGTCGAACAGAATCTGAAAGGCTTGGTTTCGTGCCTTGTCGTCTCCTTTCGGGAGCGCGACCTCGGCGGCTTGAACCGGTTCGTAGCGACGTATCTCGATTTGATCGTTCACACGGCCAAGCACCGTGTAGGAGGGTTCCTCGTAGAGACGGATGCCGAAGACGCCGACGACCGATTCGATCACCAGGAGCCCATAATAGGCAATGGACTGGAGCATCTACCATCTCCGCAAGGAGCGAAAGCCCCGCCGTCTGTTGGGAAGGCTTGGACGGCGGGGCTTTGCCTTCAGAGAGTAGCGCGGGGCCAAAGGCCGGGTACGCCAATCTTGAAGTTCTTCGACCGGCGGAGAGTCGACCGGCCGAACGTGTGGGTTAGCTCTTCGGCGGCAAGATCACCGTGTCGATGATGTGAATGACGCCGTTCGACGCCATGACGTCGGTCGTGGTCACCTTGGCGTCGTTCACCATGGCCGTGTCGCCTTCGACCTTGATGTCGACCTTCTTGCCGTTCACGGTCTTGGCCTCGTCGAGCTTGACGACCTCGGCAGCCTCAACCTTCCCGGGGACGACGTGGTAGGTCAGGATCGCCACGAGCTGGTCTTTGTTCTCCGGCTTCAGGAGATCCTCAAGCGTGCCGGCGGGCAGCTTGGCGAAAGCATCGTCCGTCGGGGCGAAAACGGTGAACGGACCGTCGCCCTTCAACGTGTCGACGAGATCCGCCGCGGTAAGCGCGCTCGCCAGCGTCTTGAACTGTCCAGCGGCGACAGCCGTGTCGACGATGTCCTTCTCGGCGGCGCGTGCCGTCATGCCGCCCAGGGTCAGCGCCATGACAGCCGCCGCGGCGACGACCCACTTCGTAATTCTGAACATACTGCGTTGCTCCTTTTCACACTTCACGACCACCCCGCGCGCGGGCGAGTCAGCGCTCGCGCGGCGTTGAGAAGGGCCCCGGAACTCGGGGGGAAAGTTCCGGGGCCGTAGAACCGCGCCGAGGTGTTGGGGGGTCTAATCCTGGGCGCGGGAACGATAGGTGGGAGCATGAATGCGATATGAGCGATTTACAAGCATAAAAATCGCGCATATCATTCAACAGAAGTTGATCAAGGCGGATCAAAGTGTCATACGGGCTTGGGCCGCATTGGGTGTAGACACGATGCTGTCTGGCTAAAGTGGGCGCCGTGCCCCTCGCGCCTTATGCGTAGGCGAGGCCAATCAGGGGCAAGACCGGGCGCGCAGCCCTGCGGAGAACTGACGATGAACGACATGATGGTCTCGGCAGGAGAAGCGGCCCGGCGGCTGGG
>Ga0207422_1001495_pt1 | contig 45235 bp, 47 predicted proteins | sample MarCyaLeptolynsp_FD_187757 | JGI IMG/M metagenome (GOLD analysis project Ga0207422, IMG submission 187757) | Marine cyanobacterial communities from Panama - species 1 Leptolyngbya sp. (SPAdes) | ecosystem: Environmental > Aquatic > Marine > Unclassified | place: Panama: Panama City | collected... | reverse complement strand
GCATCATGGATTTCTTGCAATGGCCCGCGGTGACTAATCACATCACCCGACATACCTTGTTGTTGCCAAAATCTTTCAGCATAAACACATACTAACTTTGCGTGGCCCGCCATCCAGGTAGCTATGGCATTCAATTGCTGTAACCTTGCGTCACTAAACGCGGGAGTAAATTCTATGTTAGCAAGTGCCACACGTGGCGGCATGGCCATAACAATATATTTACTATGAATTTGTTCAGCTTTATCTGCTAGTTTTATATTGCAGGTGACGCCTTGTTCAACAAAGTTAACTTGTTCTAGCACTGCATTACACAATACACGCTCAGTACTCAGATGATTGGCAAGTGAATTTGTCAGTTGCTGGATACCTCCTCTTAATCGATATGCACCCGCCATGGAAATACCTGTTATTCCTCGCTGAATGTTACCCTGATTGTCTTCATATATAGCTGCACCATTTCCACTTTGAAAAAAAACTTGTTTTGACAATCCCAGTTCTTCCATCAACGCTAACATTCTTTGCTGGCCCGGCCAAAACCAACTTGGCCCTAAATCAAAGGCAGGTCTTTGCAGATCATACTCGGATTGATCGGCATGCAATGAAAGCGCTCTTCCACCCAAGCGACTACGCGCCTCAAGCAAAATATAATCAATTCCGCGTTTCTGGCATTCATAAGCAGTATGCAACCCACTAAGGCCCGCGCCCACAATTAACACTTGTGTTTGCATTAGAAAGCTTCGTTCTTAGGTCTTAAGTCTAATTCGTGTGTCCAGGCTGAAGGTTTTTGTTGCACAATTTGCATATAGGCCTCGGCTACTTCATTGGTCGACATCATGTCCGATGGGTCAAGCGAATGCAGGGCACGACTTGCTTGAGTATCTAAAATTCCATCCAAAATAACATGAGCAATATGTATACCTTGTTTCTGATACTCACGTGCAACGGATTGTACCAATCCGCGTAAGGCAAACTTTGCAGAAGCAAAGGCCGAAAAATTCGCTCCGGCGCGCAGACTAGCTGTCGCACCAGACACAATTACTGTGCCTTTCCCTTGTTGTGCCATCTTAGGAACAATCACTTTCATCGCATTAAATGCAGACAGCACCATTGATTTCCATGCAGTCTCAAACTGTTGTGCAGATGTTTCTTCAAAAGGGTCAATATAGAGCTGTGCTGTATTATGTATCAACACATCGGGTACACCATATGTTTCCATCAATTCATTCAATGCTGCATTTGTAGCCTGTTCATCTGCAACATCTAGCTGCAGCATGGCAATATTTTTATCCGCGACCGTCACTTGCGAACGGTTAATCCCAACAACTTGATAGTCTTGCATGCTAAATAACGTTGCCAGACTCGTTCCCAAGCCTTGACCTGCACCGATTATTACTGACAGAGGTTTATTATTAGCCATTTTTTTAATTCGCCTTATTCACATAGCTTTACACATAAAAATACCATTAGTGTTAAGCCATTTATTATCAAATACTTTTTATACGTAAAGAAAAGTATATCAATTATCACTATTTTGTAAGCATCTCATAAGCAAACTGTCATCAATCGTTAATCCGCCTGTCATAAATCAACATTAATTTAATACTCGGTCATTTGATTAAACAATTTAAGTACTGAGGAGGGTCACATGGAACATGATGAAGGTAGCTCTAACAAATCGGGCAATCGTCCATTTATTGATGTATTACAGGCAAATCTTTCACGACGCGATTTAATAAAAGGTGGACTTGCAACTGCAGCCACATCTTTTCTAGCAGCCAATACTGCATCAGCATCTGCGTATAAATATAAATATCGTAAATATAATTTGATCAATTTTACTCCTGTTGCGATTGAAGATGGATCTGGCCCATGGCCAAGTATCTCACCGGATTATCAATGGGATGTGATTATACCTTGGGGTGAACCAATTAAACCGAGTGGTCCAGCTTATAGCTACCCACCAAACTCTGCTGACCAGGCAGAACAAATAGGTATTGGCCATGATGGCATGCATTATTTCCCTATTAAGAGTCATAGAAAGCGCCGCTGTGGCTGGGATAACGACCGCGACTGGAATGACTATAAAGACTGGCACGGCAATATGCACAAGCATCGCTATGGCCGTGGTAACCAAAACGGCCTGCTATGCATTAATCATGAGTTCGGCAGAAACTCAGTTGTCTTAGATAAAGGCGTCAGCAGCAACGGTGATGAAAATCAACCAGAAAGTCTGGAAGAAGTAAGAACCTCTCAACATGCTCATGGTGTTTCAGTAGTTGAGCTGAAAGAAAGATTTGGCAAGTGGAAAACTGTCAATAGTAAATATGCACGCCGCATTCATGTTAATTCACCAGTTGAATTCAGTGGGCCAGTTGCAAATAGTGAATTACTAAAAACACTAGAAAACAATCAACCTTTAGGCACCGTGAATAACTGCGCCAATGGATATACTCCATGGGGTACTTATTTAACCTGCGAAGAAAACTTCAATGGCTATTTTGGTGCACGCGGCGACTGGACTGCAACAGAAGAACAGGAACGCTATGGATTCAGTAGCAACGGGTTTGGTTACGGCTGGCATAAATTTGATCCTCGCTTCGACCTCTCAAACAGCAATTATGCAAATGAAGAAAATCGTTTTGGCTGGATTGTAGAAATTGATCCTATGAGTCCTAACAAAAAGCCAGTCAAGCGTACTGCGCTGGGCCGTTTCAAACATGAAGGTATTGCCCTCACTATTGGCCAGGGTGGACGCGTCGTTGGATATATGGGTGACGATGAACGCTTTGATTATATCTACAAATTTGTCTCTTCCTACAATTGGCGCAGAATAAGAAGACGAGGCTTGAGTCCATTTGATTTTGGCAAATTATTTGTTGCCAAGTTTAATGATAATGGTACCGGTGAATGGTTAGAATTAACTATTAAAAACCCCGACTTGGCTGCACGTTTTAATGATCAAGCTGAAGTACTTACTTACGCGCGTATTGCTGCCGATATCTTAGGTGCAACACCAATGGATCGACCAGAATGGACGACGGTTGCGCCAAATGGCACTGTATATTGTACTTTAACCAATAACAGCCGCCGTACAGAAGCAGATGCGGCTAATCCTTTAGCGCCTAACGCGGATGGGCATATCATTCGTTTTAAAGACAGCTATAAGCATGTAGGCAGGAAGTTTAAGTGGGAAATCTACATCATTGCTGAAGACACGCATGGCACTGAAGACACCTTTAGTGATCCCGATGGATTGATGGCAGACCCGGACGGTCGTTTGTTCATTCAAACTGATGGTGGCCAAAAAGACGGCTTGAATAACCAAATGCTTGTTTCTAACACTAAGACTGGAGACTTACGGCGCTTATTCACTGGAGTCACATCCGACGAGATCACTGGCATCGCCATGACACCAGATCGCCGTACTATGTTTATTAACACTCAACATCCAGGCAATGGTAATCCTGCTTTAACTAATTTCCCCGCACCTACAGATGGCAAAACGCGGCCTCGCGACGCAACTTTTGTTATCACTCGCAAGAACGGCGGTGTAATTGGATCATAAATTCTAATAAGTAATGCTATTTTAAATTACCTACTAGAATACCTACTTAAACCCCGGCTTATGCCGGGGTTTTTTGTTCTTTATTAAGTTTTCAGATGATTAAATACAAATTCCAATGACTTTAGTGACCCCGGCTGGTGTACAGCACCTGAGGGTTCAGTGGCAAAATGTGTTAGTTCAAACCCTGATTTTAGTTCACCTGTTAGGCTAAATAAAATGTCGTAATTAATTTTAGATTAAAGTGAGTATAGTGCTCAAATGAATAATTATCAGTTTTCTTTTATTAATTTGACGTATAACAATTTGAGCGGATAAGCTAGCCTGAACTTTTGCAATACGCCATTGACAAAGATCCCATCTGTAAATAAAGTTTCACAATGTCTACAAACAAAACCTTATTTTTATTATATGTTTGTACTGCACTGCTATTTATGCAGTTTAGCGGTATACATATTCATGTAGACTTAGAATCATCAGATGAAACAGTAACCCACAACTTAAACTTATATGATATTGAAGATCATGTCTCTGCTCATGATCATCAATCTAGTATCGATATAGACATCTTTGAGCTAAGTACCTCATGGTCAAAGATATTTCAATATTTCATTGTCACAGTATTTTTACTGTTATGCTTTTTTCTTACCGGCAAACACTTTTTTCCACCTCCTCTAGCCCAGTTTAAATTTACCAAGAGACATTACTGGCGCCCTATTCTGCGAGCACCGCCTCCACTCCTATAAATAATTTCTAAATTCTGCCTTTAGGTATATCTATACCTGTTGGCGCGTATATTAATTATTTGATGCATTCATGTGAATGTATCGGGAGATTCAATTATGAAGAATCATATTATTGGTTTCTTCTGTATTTGCATGCTGTTCTGTTTTGCATCGATATTACATGCAAACACTGAGAGTGAAATAGATAATACTGGTATTACACTCAATCAAGCGCTTATAAATACACTTAAACAGAATCCAGAGTTAACTGCTTTCGGATACCAGATACAAATTCAAGAAAGCCTGCTTACTCAAGCCAAGCTGCCTCAAAATCTATCATTGAGTGTGGAACTTGAAAATGGTTTAGGCACTGGTGATTTTACTGGTTTAGACCGTCTTGAAACGACTATTAGTATCGGTTGGTTACTCAATCGTGAAGAAAGAAGTCAGCGCGTTAATATTGCAGAAGCAAATTACAATAACTCACTTGGTGAAGGTCAAATTGCCCGTATAGATGCTGCAGCTGAAACCGCACGTAGATTTTTAATCTGCCTAGCCGATCAAAACCGACTGCTTGCTGCTCAAGATGCACTTGAATTAGCTAAGCAAACAGTCAATGCAGTAGAAGGCCGAGTAAAAGCAAGCAGAGCACCTAAAGCAGAGTTAGCCCGAGCACAAGCAACACTGGCAATTAAACAACTTGAACTTGGCGACATACAACATGAACTAGAGAATTCCTATACGAGATTGTCTTCCCAGTGGGGTGAGGTTAAGCCTGCTTTTAATTATGTGATGGGTGATTTGTCTTCCTTGCCAAACCCGGAACCATTTGAAATGCTTGAAAGTCGCATTAAGAAAAATCCTGAATTCGCACGCATTTTATCAAAAGAAAGAATCACGCAAGCTGAACTCAATCATGCAAAAACTTTAAGCAAGCCTCAATGGAAAGTTTCAGCAGGCGTACGACGCTTTGAGGAACAAAATGATCAGGCGTTGTTATTAGATTTTTCTTTTCCGTTGCAGTTTAGAAATCGCAATCAAGGCAATATTGCAGCTAAATATGCACAAATAGAAAAATTAAATTCCGAATCAAAAGCCATTGAAGTCCAATTAAACACTGCTCTGTTTGTACTATATCAGGAACTTCAACATAGCATTCATCGTGCCACTACGCTTAAAGACGCTGTTATACCAGCGATTACTGTAGCCTCAAATCATTCCAAGCAAGCTTACCAACGTGGGCGTTACAGCTTCTTTGAATGGCAAACCGTTCAATCTGACTTGCTTGCATCCAAAAAAGAACTACTTGAAGCCATGGTTGATGCACACCTATATGTCATTGAGATAGAACGTATTACAGGTGTCGACCTCACACAGTCAGTCAAATTATAAGAGAAGAATTATGAATATGATTATTAAATTTTCCGTATTAGTTTTTATGCTATTCGCGTTACAAGGATGCGAATACTCTTCTGACCATCATGGCCATAATGCACATGACCATGGCACACATGATGATCATGCACATGATGAAACACCTAAGGGCATACATGGTGGCCGGCTACTCACTGATGGGAACTTCGCTGTAGAAATTGCCATTTTTGAGGCTGGTATGCCGCCTGAATACCGTGCCTGGGTTACAAGTGACGGTCATGGCGTTAAACCCAACGAGGTTGATTTAACGATTAGATTAGATCGATTGGGAGGCAAGCAAGATACCATTAATTTTATTCCGCAAAGCGATTACTTGCGCGGCGACCAGGAAATAGATGAACCACATTCATTTATTGTCTCGATTAACGCTTCATACAAAGGGAAAAACTATCAATGGCAATATGAAAGTTTCGAAGGTAGAACAACTATTGATGCAGACATGGCATCATCTTTTGATCTGGCAACATCTAAAGTTGGCCCTGCAGTGTTAAAAGAAACTATCACTGTTTATGGCAAGATTGTTGAAAACCCGGCAATGACACGAAATATTCATGCGCGCTTTGAAGGAGAAATCAAAAAGGTATTTGCAGAAGAAGGTGAGGTGGTAAAAAAAGGCCAAAACCTTGCTCAAGTTGAAAGCAATGAAAGTTTAAGTTCATACACTATCAAAGCCCCAATCAACGGCATTATCACTAAGCGTTTTGTTAACCCAGGCGAACAAACTATGGATAGAACATTATTCATAATCAAGAATATTCAATCAGTATGGGCTAATTTTAAAATCTTTCCTAATGACCGTATATATAATCTAGAAAATGCTAAGGTGCATATAAAATCTATTCATAACAATCAAATCTATACTGGAAAGATATCAAATATCGGCGTCACAACCGATAGTAATCAAGCCATCACCGCAAGAGTTGTCTTGAATAATACCGACAACCAGCTTAACCCAGGCATGTTTGTTTCAGGCGAAATTATAACTTCCCATTATGAAGTACCCCTCGCTGTTAAACGCTCAGGATTACAAACTTATAGGGATTTTGATGTTGTATATGCACAGTTTGATAACCAGTATGAAGTACGCATGTTACAACTGGGGCGTAAGGACAATCAGTGGGTTGAAATACTTGGTGGCATCGATAAAGGTATTAGCTATGTCAGCAAAAATAGTTATTTAGTAAAAGCTGACATCGAAAAGTCTGCTGCTGCACATGATCATTAGGAGCTGACAATGCTAGATTACATATTAAAAACATCGATTTCTCAAAGAGGCATTATTTTTACTTTTGTTGTCTTTGTAGCTCTGCTAGGCATTTGGAACTTCTCTAAATTACCTATTGATGCAGTACCAGATATTACTAATGTACAGGTGACAGTGAATACATCAGCACCTGGTTACACTCCGCTTGAAGTAGAACAACGCATAACATTTCCACTAGAAAGTGCTATGGGCGGTTTACCAAAACTATCTTATACACGCTCATTGTCGCGTTATGGATTATCACAAGTCACCGTTGTATTTGAAGACGGCACTGACATTTACTTTGCACGACAATTAGTAAGTGAACGTCTCAATACCGCAAAGAGCAATCTGCCAAATTCACTTAAACCATCGCTTGGGCCAATTTCAACCGGGCTTGGGGAAATATTTATGTTCACAGTGGATGCAGAACCAGGTGCAGTAAACGCAGATGGAACATTGGTAACTCCGACTGATTTGAGATCGGTACATGACTGGATTATTAGGCCACAGTTACTGCGCGTTCCGGGTGTAGTGGAAATAAATCCTATTGGCGGGTTCAAAAAAGAAATATTAATTGCGCCCTACCCAGAAAAATTACTCGCCGCAGGTGTAACTACCGCGGACATATTGCACGCTGTAGAAAATAATAATGAAAATCGGGGCGCAGGATTCATTGAGCACAATGGGGCTCAATGGCTGATGCGTGTTCCAGGTCAGGCAGGGCATATAGACGACCTTAAGAATATTGTAGTTAAAACCCAACAAGGCATTCCAATCCGCGTTGGCGATGTAGCTAATGTCGGTATTGGGAAAGAATTAAGATCTGGTGCGGCAACACAGAATGGCCACGAAGTTGTTCTCGGCACAGTCTTTATGTTGATTGGCGAAAATAGTCGTGATGTTGCCAGTCGAGTCGCACAAAAACTTAATGAGATTCAAAACAGCTTACCCACTGGCATCACTGCAAGTCCAGTATACGACCGCACCAGTCTTGTCGACCAAACTCTTGCCACAGTCAAAAAGAACTTACTTGAAGGGGCCTTACTCGTTATTGCTGTACTGTTTGTTTTACTTGGTAATATTCGTGCCGCAATTTTAACTGCCGCAGTTATTCCAATTGCAATGCTGATGACCATTACCGGCATGGTACAAAATAAAGTTAGTGCCAGCCTGATGAGTCTTGGCGCACTTGATTTTGGATTAATCGTCGATGGTGCCGTAATAATTGTTGAAAATTGCTTACGCCGGCTGAGTGAAGCAACAAAAGATAAAGATCTATTTTTAAAACAAAGATTCAATATCGTATTTGAAGCGACAAGGGAAGTCATAAAGCCTGCGCTATTTGGTGTATTTATCATTACTGCGGTATATGTACCCATTCTGGCACTCACTGGCATTGAAGGGAAAATGTTCCACCCCATGGCATTAACTGTAATTATGGCATTAATCAGTGCGATGATTTTATCAATAACATTTGTGCCCGCCTGTGTAGCTTTACTATTCCGTAAACCAGTTCAAGAGAAAAATAACCCAATTCTAGAAATGTTACGCAGGATATATCGACCAATCCTTGAGTTAAGTTTGAGATTTAGATGGTTAGTACTTATTGCTGCTATCGGCTTAGTCACTTTCACATCACTATCAGCGCTTAAATTAGGTTCGGAATTCATACCCAATCTGGATGAAGGCGATATTGCCATGCACGCACTAAGAATACCCGGTACATCTTTAACTCAGGCGATAGAATTTCAAAAACATTTAGAACAAAAAATAAATTTAATGCCTGAAGTTGAAAGAGTATTTACAAAAATAGGCACGCCTGAAGTAGCAACCGACCCCATGCCACCAAGTGTAGCGGATAACTTTATTATTTTAAAACCGCGTGCTGAATGGCCTAATCCTGATAAACCTAAATCTGAAGTTGTTAAAGACTTAGAAAGCATTGTTGAAAAAATTCCCGGCAATCAATATGAATTTTTACAACCTATACAAATGCGTTTTAATGAATTGATAGCAGGCGTAAGGTCAGAATTAGCTGTAAAAGTATTTGGTGATGATTTCGATACGCTTATAGATTTAGGAGAACAAATTGAAAGCGCTATTAATACTGTTCAAGGCAGTGCTGATATTGCTGCAGAACAAGCATCAGGTCTCCCGATTCTAACCATTCAGCCTAACAGAAATGCAATGGCAAGATATGGATTATCCCTAGGTGAGATGCAAGATTTGATGGCATCACTGCTGGGCGGCATAGTGGCCGGGCAATTTTATGAAGGTGACCAACGCTCAGATATTGTAATTCGTTTAAAAGAAGAACTACGCACTAATACGGATGCACTTAAATACATTCCTGTTCCGCTTCAAAATGGTGGATTTGTACCTTTAAACGAGGTTGCCAGTTTCCAGCTAGCCTCTGGATACAATCAGATTTTCCGTGAAAATGGCAAGCGTAGAATTGTGGTTACTTCTAATGTGAGAGAACGTGATTTAGGTTCATTTGTTGAAAGTGTTAAACAGGCCATTAATAGTACAGTAGATATTCCTGCAGGTTATTGGCTCGAATACGGTGGAACCTATCAGAACCTGCAATCGGCAACCAAGCGTTTATCTATTGTTGTGCCTATGACATTAATTGTGATCATTACTGCATTGATGATTGCGCTAAGATCGTTCCGCGACGCCGGAATTATTTTTACGGGTGTACCCTTGGCACTTACGGGCGGAGTGGCAGCACTATTTTTAAGAGACTTGCCTTTTTCTATTTCCGCTGCAGTAGGTTTTATCGCCCTGTCAGGCATCGCAGTATTAAATGGACTAGTAATGGTGTCATTCATTAAAGGTTTACAACAACAGGGTAGGGATTTGCATAACGCTATCTTGGAGGGTGCTAGTACTCGACTACGACCTGTGTTAATGACTGCGTTAGTTGCTTCACTTGGTTTTTTACCCATGGCATTAAATACTGGTATCGGGTCTGAAGTACAACGGCCACTAGCCACAGTCGTAGTTGGTGGAATTATTTCATCAACTATCCTTACTCTATTAGTGCTTCCAGCTTTGTACCAAATAATACATTCTACTAAAGCTGCTAGTCGCTCCAAAGCAGGAGAACAATTTTTGTCGAACAGTAGCTGAAAAAATTACTAATCCACCAAAAGCAGGATTTTCAATAGGGGGAACAGTAATATATTAGTGTTTGCGTCGGTTTTTAAATTTGGTTAGAGGCTAGAGATCCATCTAATCAACAGATTAAATAAAAACAATATATGCTTTCAGCTCAATGCTATTCACTCAAGTATTTTTGGAAATCCATGTAATTACTTTCTCTATATTTTTATCTGGAGGAAATATTGGATAAAAACATTTCTTTATTACACCATCTATAATAATTAATGTAAGCCTTTTAATTAGCCGAAGATTTTCAATTTCAAATGTGGGCAAATTCAGTGAGTCTGAAAATCGAAAGTTTATATCACTTACTAACGTATAAGGCAGCCTTAAACGTAAAACTGCTTCTGTTTGATCTTCCCGAGACTGCGTACTTAATCCCAATACCGTGGCATCCATTCTTTGTAAGTCACTATAACGATCTCGAAACGAACAGGTTTGTGGTGTGCATCCTGCAGCACCGGGTATATCAATCCACCCCTTCGGCAATATACGACCTGGCCGACCAGTCATTGGGTAACAAAAAAAGACAAGTAACCCAGTAATTGAAGCAGGATTGATTAGAACACCTTGCGTGCTGGGCAAATCAATATTTGGAATATTCAAACCCTCTAAATGATCACATGCACCATCATCAATTGGAACAGGCAAGTTTGAAGGTATTGTTACAAGAAAATCTTTTGCCATAGCGCTTTTTTATTAGAGCATACTTCGGTCATCTACCAGCACAAAACAGTCATCCAACCTTACAAATCAACAACAACATTGAATCCGCCCATAATCATTCGTTTCATTTCAAACGGCATATTATGCTCATCACAGCTCTTTTTAATACGAATATCTTGTATTACTTTTTTATTGACTTCGTCTCGATGCTCTCTAGATTTATAAATAATAAATGCAAAAATAACTGTCTCGCCATCAGATGCACCTGATGCTTGACGAAATTTCCCTTCTCCAAATTCTGCATCAATATCATCTGCAATACATTCCTTGTAGGCCAATGCTCCATATTCCATCCAAATAGCACCCATTTCTTCTGCTAAATTTTTGTAAGCGATGACTTTATCGTTTGAAATTGGAATTACATATCCATCTACATAGCTCATGATTTACTCCATTTTAAAGAAGTACATACCAGTTACCGGCTCATTAAGTGGTTTTTTTCTCTCAACTAAAATTCACAGTCTGTATTACCGAAGGGATCAAGATGGCAGTTTGTTCCATTTGAAAATATTGTATTCCCTTTTTCATCCGTATAAGAAACTCGACCATCACTATAAACAGTCATACCGAATTCGTCAGTGTATGAGCTTATGCCATTATTATCAGTGGTCACTCCGCTGGAATCCGTATATAACTCAGTTCCGTCACTAAGCTTGGTCATACCATCTTCGCCAACTTTACCTGTTACACCATTTGAACATGTCACATTATTTTCATGATCCGTGTAACAGCGCAAGGGCTCACCTACAACTGGAATAGTTAATAAGAGTAATATAGTTAGGGTTGTTAACCTCATATATAACTCCTTATCGTACTAGTGTTGTAATTTTATCAACTCGTATTTAAGAAAGCTATAATTCACTTACCGGTCGTTAGCATGTATTCACAATAACAACTCAATTCTTTTTAATACCAAGTTTAACAATCCTTGAGTTTAAAGTTGATGCGTTCATACCCAATAAATCAGAAGCACTATTTTTGCCGGATATTTTCCAGTTTGTTTTATTTAATGCCGCAATAATGTTTTCACGCTCAAGGTGTTTTATTTCATCTGCTTTTAACAAGCCCACTCTCTCCGTGAATGTTTCATTTTGCGCATTAGCGTCACTCATCATTAACTGAGGATCTATGTGTAGGGATGTACCACTACTTAAAATCACAGCCCTCTCAATCACATTTTGTAATTCACGTATATTCCCTGGCCAATGATAGTCTTTTAATATATTAACTGTTTGCTCACTGAGTCCGTAACATTGTTTTTTAAAGCGTTTACAGGATTCATCTAAAAAATGCCGTGTTAATAGCGGAATATCATCAAGCCTTTCTCTTAATGGTGGCACTTCAATAGGAAACACCATCAATCGATAATATAAATCTTCTCGAAAATTACCCTCTTGAACCATTTTTTCAAGATCACGATTTGTTGCTGCAATAATGCGCACATCGACTGACTTCGTAGTTTCATCACCTACTCTTTCGAATTCGTTATGTTGTATTGCGCGTAATAATTTAGCTTGCAATTCTAAAGGAACCTCACCAATTTCATCTAAAAAAAGTGTTCCATGATTAGCAAGTTCCCAACGACCCTTACGATCTTTAGTTGCGCCGGTAAAAGCACCTTTCACATGACCAAAAAATTCACTTTCAAATAACTCTTTAGTCACTGAAGCACAATTAATAGATATAAAAGGCTGATCCATACGCCCACTTTGCTTAACAATAGTATGCGCTACTACCTCCTTGCCTACACCTGTTTCGCCAAAGATCATCACCGTAGCATCCGTTTGAGATACTGCTTTAAGTTTTGCAAATAAATTTTGCATTGGTAGCGATTGACTTATAAGTGGAAATTTTTCTTTCGCTAGCTGCAACTCTGCGCGCAAATAATCTCGCTCATCAATCAGCTGATTCTTTATTCGGACCAGTTGACTAATATGATGATTTGCATTAGCTGGTATAGCTTCAACCTCATTAACATCATAAAGCGCCCAAGTGATGTTTTTAGCCTTACCATTGCTATCATAATTAACCTCCGCAGTAGCGACTGCTTCAAATACATCACCATTTTTTCTGACGCACTGAATGAGCTGATGGGATAATTCTCCTTTCTCAAGCATTTGGTCAAGCAAGCCAGATAATAATTTTGCGTTAGTCTCCTCACTTAAAAACTCAAACACTTTCTTGCCAATGACTTCATTTTCCTCATAACCTAATTTTTCTAACCATTTTTTACTCACGGCCTGCATGATTCCGTTACTGTCAATAGCCTGCAACATTACAGGTGTGGTCTGGTAGAGAAGCTGATATAGATTTTTATCGGCCATTACGTATAGCACTCACACAATAATTCTATAGTTAAGAGTGTAACCCTAGTGAATTGTAACTATCAAAATTCTTGAAATTTCGAGAATATTTTTGAATGTTCAATATTAAAAATTTTTCCAAGTTACTAAGTGATTGATTTCATAGTCTAAATATCATGGCACAGTACCTGCACATACAAGGCACGAATAAACAAAACTTTAAAAAGGTGCTTAATCCATGAATATCATTAAGGCAAAAAAATTCACTTTCTTCTTGCACGCGTTGGCTCTGCTGACATTGCTCATTTTCATTCCTCAAAGTATGGCACATCAACTTGGGTCAAATAAAAAACCTATTGCATTTGGTGCCGATCAAACCATTGTTGACGTAGACAAGCTTGTATATGAACCATTAGCAGTAGAGGGGTTGCCAGAAGGCGCAGAAATAGCACACATTCGAGGAGATCTTGGTAAAGCAGGCAGTGAATCTATTGTGCGTATTCCTCCCGGCTATGTGGTACCGAGTCACACGCATACCTCAGAAGAACTATATATGTGGATTAGTGGTGCATTTACTTTGATTTCTGATAAAGGAACGGAAAAGGAATTTCGTGGTCCTGCCTATATCAGTTTTCCAGGTAATGCACCTCCACACACACTAATATGTGGTGCAAAAGAACCTTGTATTTTTTATCTGGCCTATACGAGACCTTTTGACATTATTTACGAAACCAAATAACCATAATAAAACACAATTGTGTTGTTTTGGGGTGCATATATTTTGTAGTGATAGTAAAAATCAATGCACCCCTTTTTTACATTTCTCTAAATAGCCATTCTCTAAACGCAATAAGCCTTTTCCTATGCGCGTAGGCTGTTGGATAGACCAGGCTAAACTTGGATCCTAAGGGTAGACTGAAATCAAATGGAATCACTAAACGCTTATTTGCTAAATCAAACGAAGACATATACTCCCAGCCTAAAATAAATCCTGCACCATCCATGGCAGATTGTGCTGCATGATCAGGCTGACTGAAATGAGGCCCATCCGACCAATTAATATTTTCGTCAGCATATTTTTCAAACCAGGCTTTCCAGCCCGGCTGACCTAAAAACCCTTCCAGGGAATCATCATGTATTAATGTAAAACTACTCAGCTCCTCTGCTGATTGAATACCTTCACAGTTCTTTAACAGGGTTGGACTACACATTGGTACAAGTTGTTCTTCAAACAAATCAATCTTATCTAAACCAACTTCTTCTTCTGCACCTAACCGTATCGCTGCATCAATTGCATCACGGTTAAAATCAATATTACTTAAGCTAGACGACACATGTAAATTAATATCGGGATGCTGTGCATTAAATTTATCAAGTCGTGGGCTTAGCCATTTTGCAGTAAAAACAGGCGCTGCACTTATCGTCAATTGATCATTTGCTGCATCTCCTACAATTTCATCAATAGCCTGATCGAGATGTATAAACCCTGCACTTAGCTTAGGTAATAGCGCTGTTGCTACATTAGTTAGTTGCAAATAATTAGGGTGACGTACAAATAACTGTGTATCCAGATAATCCTCTAATGTCTTTATTTGCTGACTAATTGCTGCAGGAGTGACATGTAATTCATTAGCTGCTTCAGCAAAACTCAAGTGACGCGCCGCCGCCTCAAAAGCACGCAAAGCAGTAAGTGGGTAATTTCTACGTGTCATAAAGCGGCCTTAAGTTTTTCTAAACACCTGTTAAGAATTACTCGATTGCTGAGTATGTCAATGGCCATTATCGTTTCACCTGAATTTAATCACAACACCTAAGGAGAAAAGGTTATGCCAATTATTGATATTGAAGTCCCCAGTGGAGCACTGGCTGACAATGTAAAACACGAACTAATGAATAAATTAGGTAATGTCGCTATAAACTACGAAGGGCTCAGTGGCAGTCAATTTGCCAAAGAATTCACCTGGCTTTACATCCATGAATTGCCTGCTGCGTATGTCGCACAAGTTTCCGGTAAATTACCTAAACCGATTTATCGTGTGACATTTACTACATTAGAAACTTTGCTTGATGACGATACAAAAGTGAAATTAGGCACTGATGTAGCCAAGTCGATCTACCAAGCAGAAGGCACAAAATGGAATGTCGAAGAAGCCTATAACCGTGTGTGGACCTTCTACAACGATGTCAGACAGGGTGACTGGATTGCAGGAGCACGCGTTAACAATATTCCCGATTTAAAAACTCGTGTCGAGAAGGAACGTACTGCGGCCTAAGTCAAAATCATTCATGGGTGTATTGCAAAATTATGCAGTACACCCAATCTATTAAGAGGAAACTACTATGCAGTATCTTGATCAAGGAATTTTTTCAAAACAAACAGATTTCAATGAAACGAATATGCGCAAAGAATTTGCGCAGTTAATGCCACTTAGAACCATTGTAATTTATTGCTATGACCCACGTGCCGCTGGTATTCCCAAGGCTGTCGCGAAAGAACATGGTGACATCTATCCTGGTGAAACCGTGTTTGATGACGAAGGTAATGGTATAGCAACTACTGCAACATTATTAAATGTTGTCGTTGCCGGTGGCCGCGCCATGGATGCACTACGCTCAATCACTGTAGGTCAACACTTATTAGGCGTCAAAAATGTCGTAGTCGTTCACCATACTCATTGTGGCGCATCCTCATATACGGCAGATGGAATAATAGAGGCGTACAAACATGAACACAATGAGGATATTAGCGATCTATATCCACGCCCTAGTGTATGCATTTCTGATTTTAATAAATCATTAACTTATGACGTGCAGCTTATTCGAAATTCAAGGGGAACACCCAAGCATGTAAATATTTATGGTTATGTCTACGATATCGACACACATAAACTTACCAGGGTGACGGAAGATTTAGCAAGTTAGTTATGGCTTGTGTTAATGAGGCAAGAGTGTGAGCATGATAGATAAATTAGCATGGAATGTTAAAGGTGAAACGTTTATCGATGGCAGCCAATTACGTGACTGGCAAAAAATTTACCAAAGCCCTAACTGGCATTGGCAATATGATACCCATGAATTGACCTATGCTATTTATCAACACGATGGACAATATTGGAAATTGTATTTGGGCAGATATGTATTACCCGGCACTACTGAATATACTTACGATTACGGCGGCATCGCTTGTCGTGTGTTATTAGTGCTATATCGCATAAAATCACGCTCACCACACTCTGCCACACTCAAACTTCAAAGCGATCAAGAATGGATACGCATCAATGAATACAATCCAGACATTCATAAAGTGTTGCAAGCCGGACAGATTAACTCAAAGTATAAAGAACCTTACAGAATACGTAATGATGGCTCATAAGAAATTTAATTTGTCTATAAATAACTGCTATCGGCTCAAAAGTGATCATTCAGAATCACAGTGATATAACTGTAACTTCACAGATTATCCATAATTTAACAAACTACTTCCTGCTTGTGCTAAATCAATGAAATTAGCATTTTTGTGTGTTTTCATACCGCCATCTTATGGATGTCAATATACTAAATGCGTTTTAAGGAAAATAATGTATGAAAAATATTAAGGCCTATATATTCAATGCTTATGGCTTAATTCTTGACCCGTACTTGCCGTTCTTAGAATATAATGAACAACTTGGCGAAAATATTGAAGAAATATATAAATTATGGCTATCTAAACGGCTACAGTATTCATCTCTGCTGAGTTTGATGAACCAGTATGTGAATTATGAAAAAATTCGCAAAGACACCCTTGATTTTGCCTGCGAAGTGTATGGAGTTGATGACGAAGAAATCAAGAGCAAATTACTGGAACATTCAAAAATAGACTGTTACCCAGATACGAAAGACATTCTTGCATCACTGAAAAACAAAGGCCTGAAAACAGTAGTTCTTTCCAATGGACCACCCCAGATACTCAGCTCTACTCTAAAACGAGTTGGTATTGACCATTTAGTAGATGGCGTCTATTCCACTGAATTAGTTCGCTCATATAAACCTTCTCCAACCGTGTATGAGTTTATGGGCGAACAACTTGCATTACCCCGCAAAAAGATTTGCTTTGTATCTTCTAACTCTTGGGATATAGCGGGTGCATCAGCAAGTGGTTTTTACTCTGTATGGGTAAATCGCTATGATCATATTTCCGAGCGGCTTTCATACAAACCAGATCTTATAATTAAATCATTAGATGAACTTAGTCCGCTGGTATGAGTGTGATTACAGTAAAATAAGTATCTTTATTTTAAGTTCGTTATAAAGCTTTAGCTTATCCAGTGAGATTATCTATATTGGATTAAGTTCAGTAGAATAGCAGTCATTGGTAAATTATCAGCTCTTCCTGATGCCGTTTAGCATCAGGATCAGGAATAGTGCCAATCTCTATAATTTTATCGATGTACTCTCTTGGTAAATTATGTTCTTCAGCACCGCGTATGACATGTTCTTTGTACCATTGGTATGGTTTCATTGAGCTGTCAATTTCTGTTGCGTAGTAAGTGACAGCAGAAATAGTTTCTGAATTTTGAATAATTATCGGAACGACTTTTCGCTCGTAACCTTGCCCTAAACCTTCATACTTATCTAATAATAAAAGCTGAGAAGTAGTCACTTCAAATAGTACTCCACAAACTGAGTATTTAGGATCACCTACATAATAGGCGTCACACTTAGCTGAACCATCATTACTTTTTTTATGGAACTCTAATTTATGTTTTTCAAGCCACCCAACACTGGTTATCCGCACATTTGAAACTCTATGCTGCAATCTTTTCAATGACATATTTGAACCATATGAAAAATAAAACACACTATTCATTTTAAGAAAAACCCATACCTTTAAATCAATTGCATATATCGATGACGGACGAGAGTCTTCAACTCAATAGTATTGTTCCGCAAACCGTCTGAGTATTTCATGGGCATACGGTGTAGATTTCTGAAGAACTTTCCTTTTTAACTCATCCGCTTGATGGGGCTCAAAATAACCGTGATTTTGATAAGTATCTATCCTTAATACGAATTCCTCCGCATCACTTTCAGGGTGAAACTGGGTGGCATACACGTTTTCGCCGATACGAAACATTTGTACCGGGCAGTCGTGACCCGTCATAAGTAAAGTCGCACCTGCGGGCGTAGTATCGACAGCTTCCTTGTGCCCAAGCAACACATCAATTTGCTCTGGAAAACCTTTGAGTAATTTATCCTGTTTCCCTGCTTCGGTGATATTCAGCGTGACGCAACCTACCGCCTCACCGTACCTGGTAGAAATACGCGTGCCGAGGTAATTACCCAGCAGTCCATTGCCGGAACAGGCACCAAGAAAGGGGAAGTCCCGAGTAACTACTTGTAGCAGCAGTTTGTTAAAATCCGACTCAATTTTTTTCTGCGCAGAGGACTTCTTATCTTCTGCGGTGCTAATGTCGTACGGGCTACCACCAACAATAATTGCAGAATAATTATCAATGTCTAGGTTGTCAGGAATACCATGATTTTCGATTCGTTGTCTGCATGTGTCCTCAACACGTAATCCGCTATATTTTAGGAAGCACGCGTATTCACTATCAGAAACCACACCTTCGGGTCGCAGTTGCAGAATCAGAACGGGTTTAGTGGCTGTCATGTATGAGATTTTACTGATTTAAAATAGAAGTAGTTAGTACTTAGCTTACTATTAGCTTAATTTACTGAGTTTAATATGCCTGTTAATTACTATGCATATAGCAACAATGAACATAGCTATAGTTAGCCAATTAATACTTCCCGGTCCTGCTCCGTATACACCAAACCACCTCATTACTGCACCTAATGCAGCCACTAGAGCAACTATCAACCAGACATTCCTACTTTTCTTTAATTTATTAATACTTTCGAAATCACTCATGATTGAAACCAGATTTTCAGTTTATATTTAATATGCAACATCACTTACAGTTAAATAACACCTGCTATAATGACTCTTTAACCCAATAAGGGGGTTTTCGTCTTGTCCATTTTGCAAATTTCATTTTTTCACCCATATAAAATTGCCGGTAAGCACAAACCGCATCCCCTGCAACTTTATATTTATCTGGCATAGCCTGTGCAAAATCTGTTAAGCCTAAAGAATCAAACTCTTTCTGATTAATCTCCTGTAATACTTTAATTGAACTATGGTCGTTAGTTTTTTTATACCGATATCTATACTCCTCATTTAATGCAGTGGCCAACTTGGAAAGCCAAAGAAAATTATCATAAGACTTCTCAGTCCAGAGTACACAGGGATGATTTATATGAGTGGATTTATAAGGCGTGTTAAATCCTTTCTTATTTAAAGTAGTGCACATGATTTGCACACTCTCTAAAATCATTTTAATTACATGCTGGTCACAATGATATTTAGCACATTTTTTTATATTTGTATCGAGTACGAATATGTTCATTAACATAGTTTATTAAGGCATACCGAGAATATCCAGTATGGCTAAAAACAGTCAAATAGCAATATTGAATAATTACGCAGTCCAGGCTTTACATATTGCTTCAATGTGACGATGGTCTGTTCCGCAGCAACCTCCTAACACGTTTAAATTTTGCAGTTTATTTCTAAGTTCACGATACTGCATGGCTAACTCTTCAGGATCCCCGTCATATAATTCTTCTGCTTCATCAAGTTCAGCATGACTACAGTCAGACGCATTAGCACGTAAGCTACGAATTTTTTGCACCCAAGGCTCTTCAGATGAAATTATATTTTCAAAATGGGTCGGGTGTGCGCAATTAATTTTATAATATGCAGGAGACTGATCACTTTCTGATTCAACCTGCTCTATTGCATCTTTTAAAGATTGTCCGGTAGGAAGTTTTCCATCTGTTTCTACAGTGAATGATATGACAGCAGGCATATCATGCGCTTTAGCTGCCAAAGCAATTCCAATCGCTTCTTCTACATAATTTAATGTTAATGCAGTTACCATATCAGCATCTGTTTTACTGAATGTACCAATTTGCTGGCTATGATAGTCTTCTGCCTCGTCCACACTCATCTGTTTATCAGGCATATAGCCATCACCTCTAGGACCAACACAACCACTGATCACCATTTTTGAATCTGCGTTTTCATATTCATTTCTAAAGGGCAGTAAGAACTCAATTGCTTTATGCAACATCTCATCAAGTCCACTTTTAGAATATCCAAGTTTCTTAGCCCAATCCAGATTCGCACGCCAAGTGACAGCTTCTAAAATAAAGCCAGTTTTATATGCGTTGGCAATTTGGCAATGCTTATGAAAATATCTGTTAAGTGCTTCTCGGCCGTTTGTATCATTTAATAAACTAAAAGCCGCAAAATATGGAAGCTCTAATTTTTCATGGAATACCATGGTAGTTTCTATACCACCATCGGTAAGAAATAAATCACCTGATAACTGTGGAAGATTGGATCGATATTTTGACATGGCGAACCTCATGAATTTTGCCAGTTGGGAACGCTATAATATTCTGAAGTAAATTGATTGCAACGACTATCAATAATAACTTTAGTAGAGACTATTCATGGCAGATCAATTAATTGTTGGCATAAATTAATTTAATTAAGCAGAGCACTATAGAAGCAACTGAAATTAATTATATATAACCATATGTCTAACGGCTCACTATCCAGCAGGTTAATTCCCTATCAGTTCATCAATTGAGTCTTCAATAAATTTTTTATATGCAAAGCTGTTTTGCTGCGCTCTTACACGTATAGCTAAGCTATGCAAAATAGCAGCTGTAATTTGACTAAGTAACTTTGGATTTTTATCAGCACCTAGTTCATTTTTTTCAATCGCTAGTACAAAACGTTTTTCTAACAATTTATCGATTTTAGCCAGAGCACTAGAAGTATCATCACGAATTACTTTATTTAAATAAGTTTCTGTAATGGCATTAGACAAGACTGGACAACCTAAATTTATTTTTTTGCTTGGTTGATACACTAATAATGCTGCATTATAGAAACTAATTAAATCATGACGTAAACTATCGTCACTATTAAGCGCTAATTCAAGATCTTTCAAAAATTGTTTAGTAAATCGATTCAGCGCAGTCTGATAGATAGATTTTTTATCTCCAAATGCACTGTATAAACTGGGACGATTTAGATTTGTAGCCGCACTAATATCATCAAGGCTTGTAGCAGCATAGCCTTGTTGCCAAAACACATTCAAGATTTTGTTTAGAACCTCACTTTCATCGAACTTACGAGGTCTACCGCGGGATTTTTTTTCCATTATGTACTAATTCGCATAAAAATTATTGACATTAATAAAATCTTAGCATAATAATGTGCGAAACAGTACATAATTAAACATATGTTGGGAGAAAATAGTATGGATCCAGCAATAAACTCAACTCCACCCTGGAATGTTAAAGGTGACTGGTTTGATGTCTGTTCCTGCAATATTCCCTGCCCTTGTACATTTGCACAGCCACCAACTTCAAATCCATGCAATGTCATATTTGTCTATCGAATCACCCAAGGTAAATTCGGTGACATTAATATCGCTGGATTTAATGTTGTAATAGTCGCTCAATTGAATGACAACATGTTGGATGGAGGCACATTGGATGCAGGAATTGTAATTGATGCCTCGGCAAATAAGAGCGAACGCGACGCACTCTTACAAATCTTTTCAGGTCAAGCTGGCGGTTGGCTCAAACAATATCTACCTCCAGCTCTGCGAGAGGTCAAAGGAATTCAATATGCAGAAATTAAAGTAAATATTGACGAATCACTTGAGAGTTGGTGTGTAGAGGTTAAGGACACGGTATACGCAAAAGGTATTGCATTAACAGGACCGACGGCAGATCCGAGCAAACGAGTTCAAATGTTTAATCCACCAGGTAGCGAAGTTGGTCCCACGACTGAAGCAGTCACTTGGGGTAAAAGTATTGAGAGTCATTGGGATATATTTGGATTTAACTGTGTGATACCTACAGGACGGAATAGCAAACACATACCGTTTGAATGGACAGGACCTAGCAACTAGTACAAATTATATGATTTCATCTTCATCTGATCTAACTAGGCGTCAATTAAACATCCCAAACTTCTGGGTGATAGGAATCGTTTTTCTGTGCATTATTGCATGGGTTGTTACTATCGTAACAATGAGTGACATGGACTATGGCCCTGGGACTCATTTGCATGATTTTTCAATATTTGTCACAGGATGGTTACTCATGTTGATAGCGATGATGCTTCCTTCAGAAATAGTCTACACAAGAACATACTCGCAGTTATTACTTAATACGCCAAAAACCAAACAAATCAGTAATGTGCTAAGTTTTATAGCAGGTTATGCCCTCGTTTGGTTAATGTTTGGCGTGATTGCTTTTCAGCTAGATGGACTCATGCGTACATACCTGAATATTAAATGGCTAGATACAGGCCACATGCTTGCTGGTAGTGTATTAGTCTTAGCTGGAATCTATCAAGTTTCATCATTAAAGCACTGGTGTCTTGATCATTGTCGTTCACCACTTTCATTCTTTATGAAACATTGGAAAATGGGATCATTCGGTGCTACCTCAATGGGCATTAAACATGGTGTAGTTTGTGTTGCATGTTGTTGGGCCTTAATGACCGTTATGTTTGCAGTCGGTGCTATGAATCTTATTTGGATGGCTATCTTGACATTAGTTATGTTTACAGAAAAAGTTTTCCTTTTTGGAAATAAACTAACTTTAACAATTGCGATATTTTTAGTTGGCATTGGTATCTGGATGTTCATCTCCCCAGACTCAGTACCTCTAATTAAAGATCCAACATTATTTGAGCATAGTCACCACAAACACTAGAGATTAAGCCTTTTCATATTAACCAACTCAAGAGCATCATTGCTCCATATATTTGTGGAAGCAAGATATGGCTCATAGATGGAATTTGAGTGTACTACCAAGCACGCAATAATGGTGGCCAGAGACGGAATCGAACCGCCGACACGAGGATTTTCAATCCTCTGCTCTACCAACTGAGCTATCTGGCCATGATTTAACTCAATAACTCTACGTTATCGACTCGAGTTATCTAATTGATAATCGAGATTTTCAATCCAGCCTACCCTGTTGCTACGCAACCCCGCTATGCTGGTCATGACTTAATTCAATAACTTTGCATTACTGACTCGAGTTATCCAATCGATAACCGAGATTTTCAATCCAGCCTACCCTGTTGCTAAGCAACCCCGCTATGCTGGCCAGATGTAGATATTTTAAGTAAAGATCCATCCCTGGCGCGATAATGAAATCGCTGATCCTTTTAATTATATGTTGGAACCCATATTCTTGTTAAATCAGGAATTTAGGTGTATCCGCCCATAGAAAGGGCGACATTAAACCGGGTCGTGGCTTGTGAGTCAACCTTAGTCTGTAGGGGCGACAAATTCCTTGGGTACGTCAGAACCTTCGCCAAATAAGAACTTCTCCATTTCTTCTTCTAGAAATTTGCGGTTCTTTGGATCTACAGGGGTTAGTCGATACTCATTAATCAGCATGGTCTGGTGTCCCAGCCATGCTTGCCAGGCTTCTTGGGAAATATTTTCATAGATTCGTTTACCTAGATCACCAGGATAAGGAGCAAAATCTAGTCCTTCAGCTTCTTTTCCGGTTTTTGTGCATTGCACCATTCTAGCCACGATGACTCCTTCAATTTACTAATAGTTTAACCAGTTGGTTGACGGGTGCAGCAAGCCCCGCTTGTGATGTGCCATGTTTATACCAGACCCATTCCTCACCTTCCATTACCCAGTGTATAGGGGTGCTGTACCTCACGGAGATAGGCGTTATATGTAAACGAAAATGGCTGAATGTATGTGTAAGCTTGGATAACGTTTGCCTGGATTCAGGTTGAGACTGGAAGGTATGTAAGCACCAGTCTAAACCGTGCTGCTCACTCTCAAACTCAGGAAAACTCCACAGCCCTCCCCATACGCCGTGATTAGGACGGCGTTGCATTAATAATTGTTGCTGGTGATTTTGTAACACAAGCATGACTGTAGAACGTTCAGGTATTTGTTTTTTAGGTTTTGCATGCGGCAGTTCGTGTTGCTGTCCGTTCGTTAACGCCAGACAATCTTGACTTACGGGACATTCATGACAATGTGGCTTAGTGCGCGTACAGCATGTTGCTCCCAGGTCCATCATCGCCTGTGTATAGTTTGCATTATTTGTTGCAGGTGTACATTGCTCGGCTATGGCCCATAATTGTTTTTCTGTTTTCGCTGCACCCGGCCAGCCCTCAATTGCGCAGTGACGAGCCAACACACGTTTTACATTACCATCAAGAATAGTATGTCTTTGATTCTGACTAAGTGACAAAATTGCACCTGCTGTTGAGCGGCCAATACCAGGCAGTTCGACTACCTCTTCAATGTTCACGGGAAACTCGCCTTGATGCTTATCACAAATAATTTGTGCGGCCTTATGCAAATTACGCGCACGCGCGTAATAGCCTAACCCCGACCAATGATGCAACACTTCATCTTGTTGCGCATTGGCAAGCGCTTCAATTGAAGGAAAACTGCGCATGAATTTTTCAAAATATGGAATAACGGTATCCACCTGAGTTTGCTGAAGCATAATCTCAGATACCCATACACGATAAGCAGTACGCTGCTGCTGCCAAGGCAATTGCTTGCGGCCATGTTGTTGCGCCCATTCAAGTACGCGATCAGCAAAAGACAATTTATTGGGCACGTTGCAGTAATAATGAATTTATTTTTTTAGCGGTGTAATGCAACTGCGAACGCAACTGCTTTTTTAGCATATAAGGCCCCATGAATGGAGGCAACCAGAAATCTGGAATCATCGATGCTTGGTAGTTTACTAATGTATGCTGCTCAACAGAAGTAAAGGTCCAACGTGTTTGGCCCGATTTAAAATCACTCAACTCAGGCACAAATTGAGTTTCGATACTCAAGTCATCTTTTATTTGCGCATCTTCAACACGAATAATTTTTTTACAGAAAAAAAACATACACCCTTCTGTAACCAATTCAACACGCGTCACGCCTGTAACATCATGCGGTAACACACGGCTTTTTTTAATCAGTGGGTTTAACTGGGTAAGATTATTATAATCAGTGATAATTGCATGCACTTTATCTACAGACGCATGCGCAATAAACTGCATATTAAAGTGATAGGCATTACCTTTTTTCTTAACAACTTCAACTTGAATATCTTCAGCATAAACTGCTGACATAAATGTCAGCAGCATCAGCAGCCAGATTTTCATTAGAACAATTTAAGATTCTTTAATTTGTCGCCGACTTTATCGCCGATCTTTTCATTGATTTTTTCTTTAATCTCTTCTTTCTTTTCTTCTACAACTTCTTTTTGTTTTTCACTTAAAGCAGCTTTCAAGTCCACTCCGTACTTGGGTTTTTCAAATGGTCCTTTAATGGTAATAGGAATAGCAGCTTTACCCGGCTCGTCAGATAAGCCTATTGCCATTACATAATCCAATTCGGAGTCAGCGATATTAATAGCACCTTTACCGTTACCATAAATGAGTGGTGTGACCAGCTTAAGATCATTATTGTTTGCTACACCATTTTGAATGTTAAATGTGGCAGACAATGAATCAAACACAAGCTCCTCTCCAGCAGGCTTGGGTTCACGCCCCTTAAGGAGAGCAATGACTTTCTCAACATTTTGAGCAAGTTTTTCACTTTGTAATGCACCCTCGGCAGCATTAAAACTTGCATTACCATTCAAACGTTTTTTCAATTCTGAAGGGCGCTCTCCTGTCGTAGTCACTTTAAATGATAACGCTGACTTGCCTCGAATGATCGACTTTCCATTTTCGGACAAATCCGCCATCAATCCATCAATCGCAAGGTTTTTAAGATCACTACTTGCCGAATACTTAGGTATGTTACCACTCACATTCAAACCGGCACTGCCCGTGTAAGCGCCTTCATACAAATTCATCTTAAGCGGATTAAGATTAACGACGCCTTGATTGCCGGTAATTTTTGCTGAGATATCCGTCATAGTTAAACCAGATGCCAATAACTTACCGACAGTAAGCGTGCCATCAATTTTTAAACTGCGTAACATATCTGTAGGCAACTCTATTTTTGCATCCGTATCTGCTGGTGCAGTGTCGCCAGACGATTCACCACTTGCAGATTGACTTGAACTATCTGTTGCCGGCACTAGTTTTGCCAAGTCAATTTCATTCGAATTTAATGCAAAAGAAATATTCGGCTTGGAAAATGACTTAACACTTAAGTTACCGTCAAGTGCAACATCTGCAAGATCAACTTCAATAGGATCAAGTTTCAGTGATTCACTTTTTAGATGTGCTTCAACATTACTCTTTACATTCACGTTGAGTTCGCCGTTGGGCAATGTGTCTCCCTTAGCCTGCACTCCCAATACTAAATCTGTTAACTCATAGACTGCGGTACTGATATTAAGCCTGGCTTTGGTATCCAGTTTAATATCCGCATTCATGGCCGGATTAGTTTGCGCCAAACCCAATTCAAGATTTATGCTTGATGGTTTGCCACTGCCGATAGACCCGGTTTTTAATTCAATAGGGTTTAAAGTAATTTTATTGCCGGCTTGCTGGTCGTCATAAACAACTTGCGAATCGGTAATATGAATGCCAGCAACTTCCAAGCCAATGTCTGCACCGCCTCCTGAACTCGAAGTGTCTGCAGGTGCACTGGTTGATGATTGAGACAGATCATCCCAATTTGTTTTTCCATTTTTATTTTTTTGCAGGTTAACCCGCAAGCCCTTGAGTTCAATTGTGTCCGCCTGCACTTTCATTCTTAACAGGCTAAGCAAATCAACACTAACACCGACATTGTCAACACTAGCGAAAGGTGCTTGTCCAAAGCCCGCTGCATTACTTAACTCAGCCTGCCCTAACTTCACGCCAAGTTTGGGAAAGAAAGAAAAACCAATATCCCCTTGTAGCGATAAATCCCGTCCGGTTGCTTCTTTTACTTTTGCCACAATTGTATCTTTATGATCATTTGGATCTACGGTTGCGACTAATATGGCAGCGCCGGCTACAAACACTACGACCAGTACAACTAAAGCGATGATTAAGTATTTAATTATTTTCATTGTATTTACTCCTCAACCTGAAATATTTACCGCGTCATGTTTGCTTGCGCACCCACGTGCCTGATTTACCACCTTGCTTTTCTACTAACTGGATATCACACATAGTCATACCTTTATCAACCGCTTTACACATATCGTAAATAGTTAGTAACGCGATCTGCACGGCCGTTAGCGCTTCCATCTCAACCCCTGTTGGCCCAGTGGTTTTGACTGTAGCAACACAGTGAACTTGCTTAGTTTGATTATCACAACTGAAATCAACTTTGACTGAAGACAACTGCAATGGATGACACAGTGGCACTAACTCGGAGGTTTTCTTGGCCGCCATAATCCCTGCAATTCGAGCTATGCCGAGCACATCCCCTTTCTTATGCCCGCCCTGTTCAATCAATTCAAGAGTACTGGCCTGCATAACAATGCGTCCCTCTGCAATCGCAATGCGTTGGGTCAACGGCTTCTCACCCACATCCACCATATGGGCCTCACCAGAGGTATTAAAATGTGTTAGTTGATTCATTATTATGATGTGTTGTCGTTATTCAGTAAGATAATACACCAACTGACCGAATAGCATGATTTCTAATTATGACAATTAATGTACGATTTTTTGCCAGCCTGCGAGAGCGCCTGGGATATGCTGATGCTGAGCTGGAGATGCAGACAAATTTAACCGCGAATGATGTGTGGAATCTCAGCACACAAGGACATGACATGCCTGCCAATACACTAGTGGCCGTCAACCAGGAATATGTCAGTTTAAATGAAGCGATTCGAGATGGAGATGAAGTCGCTTTTTTCCCACCCGTCACCGGCGGTTAACAGAAAATATTATTTATCTTATCAAGATAAACAAACCTCGATTACCACGCTGAATATTCATCAAAAGACCACGCGACTCAACTTCAATGGCTGCTTCCATTTCCTTGAAAGTAGTAACGGGTCGCTTGTTAACAGATAAAATAATATCACCAGCGCGTAAGCCTGAACTTGCCGCAGGACTTCCCGGTTGCAGTTTTGAGATCATTATGACAGGAGTAACTTCCCCATTGCGTTGATCAATGTCGGTTAAGGTTAACTCAGCACCCGCCAGTTTTTTAGATAACTTTTTACCCGCGATGGTTTTGGATTTTCTTTCTGCAATTTTAGCAACCAGTCGCTTGGCTTTACCGTTACGAATAATATCTATTTCTATTTTTGTTCCTACGCGCAGAAGACCGATGACATTACGCACATCCGCAGAATCTTCAACGGCATCGCCGTCGACTGCAACTATCACATCACCTGCACGCATACCGGCTTTCTCTGCAGCAGAATCTTCTTCTACTCTGGCAACAACGACACCTTTACGTTGATCAATATCAAACGCCTCAGCTAATTCAGGTGTTAGATCCTGTGCTGTAAAACCTAGACGTCCTCGCTTCACTTCGCCGTGCTCAATTAATTGAGCAATAATTTGTTGCGCCATGTTCACAGGAATAGCAAAACCGATACCCACACTACCGCCATTAGGGCCCACGATTGCGGTGTTAATACCTACCAACTCGCCACGTAGATTAACTAGTGCACCACCTGAATTACCGGGGTTAATTGAGGCATCGGTTTGAATAAAGTCTTCATAAGATTCAATCCCTAAACCGCTACGACCCAAAGCACTGACAATACCGGAGGTAACTGTTTGACCTAGACCAAATGGATTACCAATGGCAACAACGAAATCACCTACACGCAGTTGATTAGAATCTGCCACTTGTATGGCAGTTAAATTTTTTGCTTCAACTTGAATAATCGCTACATCGGCACCGGGATCTCTACCCACTACGGTGGCATCAAATTTACGTCCATCACTTAGAGTGACAACAATATCATCTGCTTTTTCAATTACATGATTATTAGTAACGATGTAACCTTCTTTTGCATCCAGAATCACTCCTGAACCCAAACCCGTGCGTTTACGCTCACGTGGCTGTTGGGGCAAATCAAAAAAGCGCCGAAAGAAAGGGTCGTTAAATAATGGGCTTTGCTGAATAACGGTACCTGAAGTTGCAATATTCACCACACTGGGTGTGACCTGTTCCAACATAGGTGCCAAAGTTGGCAAGGATTCTCCATTGACACTGGCGGGCAATCCAGCGATGGCAAGTTTAAAAACACCTGCCGTAATAAACCATAATGTAAGTATAGGAACGACGAGCTTTCTAATGTTATTACTCATTGGGCTTAATTTTACTACTTGTAATTAGCTACTAAGAACACATTTAATTCGATCAGTTCCATATCCAATTAAACAGTCTTATTTAGTACGAGGATTAAACTTAAACATATTACGCATATTCTCGTAAAATGTTTTTTCCTCTTGCGTTGTCGCTGGTGGCGCAACTATTAGCAAGCGTACATATAAATCGCCTGCGGGTGAACCAGGCAAGCCTTTACCAGCCAGACGCATTTTGCGCCCGCTTTTGGAGTTAGCAGGAATTTTTATTTCCACCTGCCCATCCAGTGTCGTTACAGGTATTTTATCCCCCAGCGCGGCTTCCCATGGTGCGATGTTAACATCGATATAAATATCTTTACCTTCAAGCTTATAGTTTGCATCATCGACGACGGTAATTTCTAAATATAAATCGCCGTTAGGGCCACCGTTAATTCCTGGCGAACCTTGCCCACTCAAACGAATTTTTTTCCCGCTCGTGATACCCGCCGGAATTTTTACTTGTAGCGACTTCCCATTACTCAAACGGATAGCTTTGTTCGCACCGTGATAGGCTTCATAAATCGACACATTAATTGCTGCACTTTGGTCTTGGCCAGCTTGCTGAAAACCGTGCCCCGCACCTGCTGACTGTGCAAAACCACCACCAAAAATACTTTCAAAAAAATCACTGAAACCGCTGGCACCATCAAAACCACCGCCACGACCACCAAAGCCGCCAAAACCTGCACCCTCCCAACCTGGAGGTGGACGAAATTGTTCGCCGGCTTTCCAGTTGGCACCTAGTTGATCATATGACTGACGCTTTTGAGGATCTTTCAATACCTCATAGGCTTCACCAATTTCTTTAAACCGTTGTTCAGCATTTGTCTCTTTACTAACATCCGGATGATACTTGCGCGCAAGACGGCGATAAGCTTTTTTAATGTCAGCTTCGCTTGCATTACGTTCTACCCCGAGAGTTTTATAGTAATCTTTGTATTCCATAAATTGTTACAGCTTAAGTAAAGACGCCGCGAATTAACGCGGCGTCATTAACTTGGAATGACCATCACTAGTCATTGTAAAATAGTTACGCTTACTGCACTTCTATTTTCTTTTGTGCTTTTTCCTGTTTGGGAATTCGCACCACTAGTACGCCATGTTCATTTTTTGCTGAAATATTTTCTGCATCAATATTTTCAGGCATACGAAACGTTCTTTGAAATTCACCATGTGATCTTTCTATACGCTTGTAACCATCATGCTCATCTCGCGTTTCACTGTCACGTTTACCTTTAATAGTAAGTGCATCATCTTCATACACAATCTCTATGTCTTGACGCTCAACGCCTGGCAGGTCTGCCTTGAGCACATAACTATCCTGCTCTTCAATGACATCAACGGCAGGCGCCCAGCGTGATGGAACATCCATCTGGCCATTAGCGGCAGCCAGCCAATTATCGACCTCGTCGTGAAACTCACGCCAAAGACTCGCAGGGTGCGCATTAATTCTTGCTAACATCATTACCTCCAAAAAAAAACAATTAACTAATAACTATATTGGGCTGACTATGTGTTAATTCAAGCCCTTTACATCTGTGTTACTGCTAAGGTGGTGTCAGCAATATATTTTTCAAGCCTTAAAGCTGCATTTATTTACGTACTATGTGCTCTCAAAGCGACCTGCATCACGATTTTTCTGCACTTCGTCAGCATCAAATAATTGACCATTCATGGCAATATACACGCCCGCAGGCAGAATGCTTACTGCCGCGGTAGCAAACCCAATATTATAGACTGCATCGCTGTCTTTAAACCTTGCTGGCTGCATTGCTCCAACCAGTACAATTGTTTTTTCACTAAATACTTTAACTGCTTGCGCTGTTTCAACCATGGTATCTGTACCATGAGTGATAACAATATGTTGGCACGTTTGTTTTTTTACACTTGCGACAATATGCGCACGGTCTTCATCCGTGATATCCAAACTATCTTTTTTTAAGATGCTTTCAATCTCATAACTAAAATTGACACCCGCTTGCTTAAGTATCCACTCAACCTGTGGCTCACCTATTTGATAGTCACTGAGCGCATCGTAGTAAACTTTATCGAAAGTGCCACCAGTGCATAAAATTTTTATATCCATGATATTACTCAATCTTTATTATTAATTTTTCTATTCGATGTTCTGTACTTGTTCACGCATCTGTTCAATATTCACTTTCATGTCTACTGCCGCTTGGGTAGTGACAATATCGGCCGACTTGGAACTAAGTGTATTTGCCTCCCGATTTAATTCTTGCATAAGAAAGTCTAAACGACGGCCTACAGGTTTATCACTTGCGAGCACATCATTTAATTCTGCGAGATGACTATCCAGACGATCAAGCTCCTCATCTACATCGAGCTTTTGCGCAATCATTACTAATTCCTGTTCAAGTCGATTAGAGTCAAACTCAACTTCTATATCTTCAATACGCGCCATAAGTTTTGTGCGAATAGACGCAAGCACTTCTGGGCGGCGTTCACGTACAGTTTCTACTAATTGTTTTAATTGCACGCCACGCTGTGCAATAAGTTCACGCATGCGTTCACCTTCAACTTTACGATTTTCAATCAACGCCTTAATCGCTTGTTCAAATAATTTTTTTGCTATGTTTGTTAATTCTTTTTGGTCAATTTGCGCTTGTTCAGTCACACCCGGCCAGTTAAGCAACTCAATGGCATTTGGTGCGGGCATGCCAGGAGCTTTGGTACGCAAAATTTCGGTTTGCTCCAATAATCGATCCAGCAATACTTGATTAACAGTTAGATTAACATCTGATTCAGAAGTAACCTTTAAGCGGAATGTACAATCTACCTTGCCCCGATTTAATAACCCTTGAGCTATTTTTCGCAGCTCGAATTCAAGTGCTCTCAATTCCTCCGGCAAGCGAAATCCCACTTCAAGGTAGCGATGGTTAATTGAACGCACCTCCCAAACAAAACTGCCCATAGGGTGATTCTCATCGACACGCGCAAACGCGGTCATACTTTTAAGCATAGGGACTCCTTGGTCATTCTTATTATTAAGGTTTCTGACTGGGCTAAATTTCGTATAATGCGCGCCTTCTACTAATTGGAGAAATTTATGCGACCCAGTGGCCGTTCCCCCGAGCAATTGCGTGACATTCAATTTACACGCAACTATACCAAGCATGCAGAAGGATCAGTACTAGTAGAGTTCGGTGAGACTAAGGTGCTGTGTAATGCTTCTGTCGAGCCACGCGTACCACCCTGGATGAGAGATCAGGGTAGAGGCTGGGTCACTGCGGAATACGGCATGTTACCGCGCTCTACAGGATCGCGCATGCGCCGCGAAGCCAGCCAGGGCAAACAAGGAGGCCGCACTCAGGAAATTCAGCGTTTAATTGGTCGTGCTTTACGCGCATCAGTTGACCTCGGCTTATTGGGAGAACACACAATTACTATCGACTGTGATGTAATCCAGGCAGATGGTGGCACACGTACTGCTTCCATTAGTGGCGGTTTTGTTGCCCTTCACGATGCCATTCAAACCTTACTCAAGGCTGGCATGATTCAACAAGACCCTGTGCAATGGTTTGTTGCATCAGTGTCTGTGGGTATTTTCCAACAAACCCCAGTACTCGACCTGGATTATGCAGAAGATTCCCAGGCAGATACTGATATGAACATTGTCATGACTGAACAAGACAAATTTATTGAAGTGCAAGGCACAGCTGAAGGTCACTGTTTTGATGATCAAGAATTACAGAACATGTTAACGCTGTCTAAATCCGGCATTCAGCAAATTATTACTGCACAAAAACAATGCCTGGCTTAAGCATAGCGATCACCCAGACATGAATTCACAAACGCAACAAATCGTACTTGCCAGTAGCAACCAAGGAAAGCTGCGGGAAATTAAAACCATTTTTCAGGATCAGCCCTACCAACTTATTCCACAAGTTGAATTTAATGTCAGTGATGCCGATGAAACAGGTTTAACCTTTGTTGAAAATGCCATTATTAAAGCACGCCATGCGGCTCAACATACCGGCATGATGGCGTTGGCAGATGATTCAGGAATTGAAGTTGATTACCTTAATGGCGCGCCAGGAATTTATTCTGCCCGTTACGCCGGGCAACCCTGCGACAACCAAGCCAACAATGATAAATTACTAACCGCTTTGCAAGGCGTGCCCAAGCAACAGCGTAGCGCCCGTTTTCAATGTGTCATTGTATTAATGCGCCATGCCAATGACCCAACTCCGCTGATCTGCACAGGCACCTGGGAAGGTTATATTGTAGAGAAACAAAGTGGTGTTAACGGATTTGGTTATGACCCACTATTTTTTGTTCCTACCCATAACTGCACGTCTGCAGAGTTGTCCCCGGAAGTAAAAAATCAATTGAGTCACCGAGGCCAGGCATTGCGCGAGTTGGCAGAAAAATTCCCGGCGTTTTTATCACATACCATACATAATTAGCGATATGGATGAAGCTAACGCAGCTATTCATTCGCCTATTAGCCTTTATATTCATCTACCCTGGTGTTTACATAAATGTGCTTATTGTGATTTCAATTCACATGCCACTGACATTGATTCATTACCAGAACAAAGCTACTTACAAGCATTATTAACAGATTTGCAGCAAGCAACTAAAACGATTGCACAACGTGAAGTTCAGTCAATCTTTATTGGTGGCGGTACACCAAGTTTATTTTCACCCGCGTCAATTGAAAAAATATTAGTCGCGTGCAAAGAATCAACTCATCTCAATCCCGATTGTGAAATTACTCTGGAAACCAATCCTGGCACATTTGAACACCAAAAGTTCTCAGAATTTTTGGCTGCTGGTGTCAACCGGCTTTCTATCGGGGTACAAACACTTAACAATAAACACCTTAATAGTTTAGAGCGCATTCATGACAGCCAAGAAGCTATCACCGCTATCCAAACTGCCGCTAAAATTGGTTTTGCCAATATCAATGCAGACTTAATGTTTGGCTTACCCAAACAATCCATTAATGATGCGTTACAAGATATTCAAACATTATGCGCACTGCCATTGACACATATTTCTTACTATCAGCTAACTTTAGAGCCCAACACAGTATTCCATCGCTTCCCTCCCGATTTGCCTGATGAAGATACAACCTGGGCTATACAGAATAATGGTATAGAAGTACTCGCCAAACATGGCTTTGAGCGTTATGAAGTTTCTGCTTATGCACATAACAATTTGCAATGCCTGCACAACATAAACTACTGGCAATTTGGTGATTATCTGGGCATAGGCGCAGGTGCACATTCTAAACTTACCACAGCAAACGGAATTACCAGATCCCAGCGTGTGCGCCAGCCAAGCAGTTATATGCAATCCGTCTCGACTAGCTCGCATATTATTCAGGAACATAACATTGATTCCGAATCACTCATATTTGAGTTTATGCTGAATAATTTACGCCTGACACAAGGGTTCAAGGCGCAGGCATTTACTTACTTCACAGGTCTGAAATGGTCTGTTCTAGAACCAAGAATTCTGGCTTTTATAAAGGATGGGTTGCTGGAACAGTCGCATGACTACTATCGTGCTACCCCCTTGGGTTATCGCTTCCTGGATGAAGTCACACAGCGTTTTTTACCCGCAGCCTAATGTTTTTAGAATCGACTAAAGCTTGCTGTCCTTACTGCGGGGAATTAATCGAGTTTTTGTTTGAGCCACTGGATACTGAGCAGGAGTACTTTGAGGACTGCCAAGTATGCTGCCAACCCATTTTGATTAAAATTGCATCGAATAATGGTACTGAAAATTTAATATTTAACTGCTTTCGTGCCGATGAGACGAGTTAATTTTGTGCAAAAATTCTCAATTTCGGCTAGCTTTATACACAGACAATAATTCAGCACATCAAATGTCTATACATAGCCCGGCTAAAACCTTGATTCTAGAATACTTACATAAAATAACTTATATAATTCAATAGCTTAAATCAATGTATAAATTTTAGTCGATTTAACAAACACACAATAAACCTCGAGAAATAAGCCTCGTTTGAAACTTCATCCACAATTTTATCCACAGATTTTGTGGATAAGTCACGAACCCTAAATTCAACAACTACTTAGCGCTTGTTCTCAATGATTACATTAGGAATTGTGGCTATATTTATTGGCATAAATACTTGCCAGGTTCGATACGAATAGATTATAGTTCGCCCTCATTTTTTCAGCTCATATTGACTAGGCCAAACCCAATGAAACCCGAGATCCACCCTGAATATAAAACTGTTGCGGTCAACTGTAGTTGTGGTAACTCGTTCGAGACCCAATCCACCTACCATGGCGATACTATGAGCATTGATGTCTGCGCCAAATGCCATCCGTTTTATACTGGAAAACAGAAAATTGTGGATACTGCCGGCCAAGTTGATAAGTTCCGTCGTCGCTACGGCAAAAAATAAGCGCCTTAAACACTTTAAATATAGTACTAGCCTCTTTTTAGGCAGTTCCCTGCTGGAACTGCTGCACAATAATTACGTCCAACCACTATACAAAGCCCTGCAAACTATGGCTTGGCTGATACAATCATGTATCGCTAATTTAATGTATACGATCGTTAGACGAATAAACCATGCATAAAATCTATTTAGTCTTAGTTATTTTCGTTGCCGCCTACCTGACTGGCTGCGCCACCAATCCAGTCACTGGTAAACAAGATTTTGTTCTCATGTCTGAAGAGAAGGAAATCGACTTAGGCCGACAAGCTCATCAGCAAATCATGAAGCAATACTCTGCTTATGAAAATCCTGCGCTACAAGACTATGTCAGCAATATAGTCGAGGAATTATCCGCTAAAAGTCATCGCGAAAATTTAATTTTCCATGTCACAGTACTGGATAGCCCGCAAGTCAATGCATTTGCCCTCCCTGGTGGTTATATCTATATCACTCGAGGAATTATGGCTTATATGAATACTGAAGCCGAACTTGCTGGTGTACTTGGCCATGAGATTGGACATGTCACTGCCAGGCATGGTGTCAGACAACAAAGTGCTTCAACTGTGACTGGCATACTTGCTACTGTAATAGGCGCAACAACAGGAGTACGCGGCGCGGGTGATGCCGCTAATATTGCCGGCACTGCATTATTACGTGGTTATGGACGCGAGCATGAGTTGGAAGCCGACCGTTTAGGAGCCGAGTACCTGGCTAAAGTGGGCTACGACCCTGAAGAAATGATTAATGTAGTCGGCATTCTTAAATCGCAAGAAGAATTTGATAAACAACTCGCCGAAGAAGAAGGGCGCGAGCCACGCGCATACCATGGATTATTTTCCACCCACCCCGCCAATGATCTTCGCTTACAAGAAGTCATACGCGCAGCCAACAAGTATCGCTCCAAGAACAATCGACCAGATGATGGTACCTTCTTAAAATTAACGGATGGGATGACATTAGGCCCCAGCGAAAAAGAAGGCGTAATTCGTGGCAACAAGTTCTACCACAAAGACTTAGACATTACGATTACATTCCCTAAAGGTTGGAAAATAAATAATTTACCTGATCGTTTAATAGCATCTAATAAAACTCAAGACGCTGTTATGCAGGTCTCGTTGCGCGATTTAAATAAACGCCAGACACCTAAAGAATTTATCCAAAGCCAATTTGGCAGCGAGTTACGTAGCGAAAGAGAAGTCAACACGGAATCATTCGAGGGTTACACTGCCATCACTCGAACCAAGACTCCATTTGGCAATCAAGACACACGTATCGCAGCAATTTTTGAAGGTAAAAAAGTTTATCAAATCCTTGCAGCTGCTAAAGACCCAAACTTACTGAAAAAGTATGACAAAGATTTCTTAGCCACCGTGGATAGTTTACGCAAGCTTCGCAATAATGAAAAAGAACTGGCAAAAGCAAGAAAAATTAAATTAATTACCGCCAAACAAGGCGATACGTTTGCAAAACTTGCAAAAAATTCTCCACTATCCTCTCATGCGGAAGACCAATTACGACTACTTAATGGGCTTTACCCCAAGGGAGAGCCAACACCTGGAAAACCGATTAAAATTGTTGAATAGAAAAAGTTAAGCACAATTTCTATCGCTACAGTATGATAAAGGCGCAGTGTGAAAACATCGCGCCTTTATTTTTAGCCTAAAATATTTTACTCATGCCTAAGCCAACTGCTTATTTAATTGATTCTAGTATTTATGTTTTCCGCGCCTGGTATACATTACCAGACAGTTTGCGCAACGGTAATGGTGAACCCGTGAATGCGGTCTATGGCTTTATTGATTTTGTTGCGGGCTTTTTAGAAGAAACTAAAGCCACGCATGCATCGTTTGCCTTTGACCAAAGCCTAACCAGCTCTTTTCGCAATACTATTTATCCCCCCTATAAAGCTAATCGGGAGCCTGCACCTGATGAGTTAAAACGACAATTTGAATATTGCCGACGCTTTATAGAAGCAGCAGGATTCCCTCTACTTAGCAGTGACCGCTATGAAGCAGATGATTTGATTGGCACCGCAGCGACACACGCCCGTTCACAGGGCCATAAAATCACTATTCTGAGTGCAGATAAGGATTTAGCTCAATTGATTAACGAGCATGACACCTTATGGGACTACGCAAGAAATAGAAAATTTAATCCTAAAAAAGTCAAAGAACATTTTGGCGTGAGACCTGATCAAATTGCCGATCAGTTAGCCATTGCTGGAGACAAAGTTGACAACATCCCGGGTGTGCCTGGTGTTGGAATGACAACGGCAGCACGCTTGCTGACTAAATTTGAAAATATAGAAGGCTTGCTAGAAAATATTTCCGCAATTAGTGACATGGGTATTCGTGGCGCCAAACGCATACAAGGATTAATTGATGAGCACCAGGAGATGATTTTATTGTGTAAAAAACTCACACAAATAAAATGTGACGCTGAAACTGTCAATAAGGATTTAGAGTTACAGCGTAGCCAATGCGATTACTCAGAACTTGATGAGCTTTTTACAGAAATTGGTTTTGGTAATTTACGCCGTGAAAAATGGAAAAAACTACTGGCTAATTAAATCAAGTTTGCTTATTGACTGGCACCCAAACGCATAGCCAACTGCTTTTGTAACTGCTTTTCTTGCAAGCTTAATTCAGTTTGCTTATCTAGTTCCCATCCCTGAAGATTTTTTAAAATCAACTGATATAACGCTTCAATATGTTCATCAGTAGCATTCAAGGCAGGGATATAATTGAATGACTCTCCACCGGCTTGCATAAATATATCTCGATTTAACATATCAGTTTCTTCAAGCGTTTCCACACAGTCCGCGGAAAACCCCGGGCAGAATATATCCACCGATTTGATATTCTCTTTAGGCATTGCCTCTAATGTTTTATCGGTATAGGGCTGCAACCATTCTTCACGGCCAAAACGAGATTGGAATGTAAGACGCCACTGGCTATCTTCTAGCCCAAGTTTTTGCGCAATCAGTCGTGCCGTTTTGTAGCATTGGCAATGGTAAGGGTCACCTGCAGTTAAATATCGTTTGGGCAAACCATGGAATGAAAATAATAATATTTGGCTTTGCTGCCGGGATGCCCAATGAGTTTTGATTCTATTCGCACAGGCATCAATATAACGACTGTCATCAGCATATTGATTAATAAACCTTAGCTCGGGCATCCAGCGCAGTTTTTTAAATATATTGGCAACTGCATCAAATGTTGAGCCACTAGTCGAACCAGAATACTGAGGATATAAAGGTAACACCAGCAAGCGGGTAACATTTTTGTTTTGCATCTTGAGTAATGCGGATTCAATCGAGGGTGAACCGTAACGCATCGCAAAATCAATTTCGATATGATCTAGTTGGTCCTGGCTTAATTTACTCTTTAAACCCGCAAATTGCGCCTTAGTGTACGCCATTAGCGGTGAACCATTTTCAGTCCAAATTTTTGCATATGCTGCTGCACTGCTTTTTGGCCGCACACGCAAAATCACAAGGTTGAGTACTAACCACCATAACGGACGCGGGAATTCTACTACTCGCGGATCCCATAAAAACTCTGCCAAATACTTTCTCAATGCAGCCGGTGTCGCCGCATCGGGTGTCCCTAAATTGGTAATTAACACACCTAGTTTTTGTGTTGCGGCGTGATCGTAATCACTTTTCCCTATGTACTTCATGGTCAGATAGTTAGTAAGTATGCAAAAGAAGACAGCATACAACGAGTAAGGGACAGACTAAAAGTTTCTAACGCTAAAAGTTTTACGAAAACTTACGCAATCTTTCGTGTAAAGGACTTGTACGTGGGAAGTGCGCAAGTAAAAATTTCATTTGATCTGCCATCACTCTGCGGCCCTGTAAATAAATATATTCAGCATGCGTAGGCACAAAAGGCACAGCCAGAAGCTGCATTCTTGCCTGCTCTGGCGTGTAATTAGCTTTTTGGTTATTACAGCGTTTGCATGCAGTGACAACATTCTTCCATGTGTCCTCACCACCCTGGCTAATCGGCGTTACATGATCGCGTGATAAATCCCTGCGACCATAACGCTCACCACAATACATGCACAAGTGAGCATCACGCTTAAAAAGGGTTTGGTTATTTAATGGCGGGACATAACTTTCATGCAAAGATTTGTTACTGCCATAGGTGGCAATGATAGAGTTGACCTCTATATAACTATGCAGGCCTGTTCTTGCATTAATACCGCCGTGAACAATGTAAAGAGGTTCGCCACACGCGTAGGCTACTTGTTCAGAGTAATACAATTTCGTGGCAGCTTGGTAATCAATCCATTCCAGAGGCATGCCCGATACATCTGTCCGTAATACTTGTTGCCCTAATGCATGCAAGTTCCCTACTCCAGACTTGTAAGACGAGTGCTACTCTAATGATAGTCGACACGTCTGGCAAGCACTAAAGCAGGATTAGCAATATGAATATTTTGTTAAAGACTATATTTTAGTTAATGATTTTGCTTTTCCCATTTGTGGCGTAATGCTTTCTGCTCGTCAGGAGGCAAGTCTTTATACCATTGGTATTTGCGTTTAATTTTCTCGCGCTCTTCTGGGGATAAGGACTGAAATTTTTCTCTGCGTTGTTGTACTGCACGCTTTTCTTCTGGAGTCATGCGACTCCAGCGTTGCAGTCGATTTTTAATTTTACTTTTTTTACTTGCGGGAAGTGAGTCCCATTCACGCGTGAGATGGTTGAGGCGTTGACGACGTTTTACAGGTAACGAGGCCCAATCATTTTTTATTGGTGCAAGTATTTGTTGCTGTTTAGAACTTAACTGCTGCCATTGAATAGACTCTTGAGCGTATACATTTGCGGATAAAAGCAATGGCATGCCGAATAAAACGATAAAATAAATTATCCAGCGCTGTGTCATTTAATTATATTAACCATTGGATTCTTGTTGCGATAACCAAACATAGAAATCATATTGCTCATACAATTCAATATTTGCATCTGCATCAAAAAACACTGCATCGAGTTCGGTTATCATGTTTGTTTCCTGCGGTTGAAATTGTGGTTGACTCAATAACAAAAATGCTGCTAATGCGCTAATTGAAGCAAATACAGTGACTCCACCAAATACTGGCCATTTTGACCACCACTTAGACTTGCTTTGATTATTCAGTACTTGTGCACGTCTCATTTGTAATTGATAACGTGTTTCTGCACTTAGCTCATCGACAGAACGATCAAGTACAAATTTAATTTGTTGCTTGGTTTTTTCTTGGCGACTGTTACTCATGGATTTTCTTCTAATAAAATTTTTAACGCGTTTAGTGCACGCGATAAATGTGTTTTTACACTACCTTGAGAACATTTCATAATATGCGCTGTTTCTCCAACATTAAACCCTTCCCAAACTCGTAACATTAACGTCTGCCGTTGACGAAATGATAACTGCTTGAGTGCTACTTGTAACTTTTCCATAGTCAGGTCTTGAGCAGTTTGTTCCATAGGTGTTAACTCACTTGATGCTATTTGATACTGTTCTACACTAGCATCCTCTTCCACCGACTTACCCAAATGCAACTTGGTGCGAAGACCGGACCAACGATGCCAGTCCCTAATCCTGTTTTGTAAAATTTTATAAAATAGTGGTCGCCATTCTTCACTAGGATGGTGAGCGTATCGTTTCATAAGCGATTCCATCGCATCCTGGACTAAATCAAGCGCATCACCTGAATTGCGTGTTTCAATCATAGCCATACGATAAGCACGCTGCTCAACCTGGGTGTAGAAATTAGCTAGTTCCTGGCGTTGATCTTGTGTAACCTTCAGAACGATTTCCTCATTACACTGTTGATAATACATAAGGGATTAACCCACACTTAATCGACTTAATCCTATAACGAATGTTCAGCTGAGTTGGTTGACAAGGTCACTATCAGTACTTCTATCGTCATCACTTAAAGAGGTTTATTCACAATCAACGTTAAACTTATGTGAAAGCAAAGTGGATTCTGTACAATTTATGAACTCCGTCCTAAGTGTATGATTTTTATGCAAGAATATCGGTATGCTATTTAATCAATCTAAAAATTTCCGGCCGGAATGGCCGCTTTGGACAACTTATTCGAGTTCTTTTCCACATATTTATCCACAGCTTCTGTGGATAGTTTGATGAATGGTAACTGCATCTTTAATAACAATCTTCTTGAAGTTAATCCCCTAGGATAATGAGCAAAAAGAAGTTTGCCCAAGTTGCTATTGATTCGCCACTGAGGAAGTTATTCGACTATCGAATTCCAGATGGTATCGATAAAGTCGAAGTGGGTAGCCGCGTTCTGGTTCCATTTGGTCGGCGTAAAGTAGTAGGTATTATCGTTAAGCTCATTGAGCAGAGCGATATTGCATCAAATCGCATTAAAAATATTCACACGCTACTTGATAACTCTACTATTTTTAACCAAGAGACTTTTACACTTATTGGTTGGGCCGCACGTTATTACCACTACCCACTGGGAGCTGCCTTGTTCAGCGCCCTGCCTCCTGCACTTCGCAAATCACAGGATACGGCAACTGATACTGAAAACGTTTGGCAACTCACCGATACACCAGCAGACAACAGTTTAAAACGTGCACCCAAACAAGCCAAAATTCTTGCATGGCTCGAACAACAAACCACAGCTACCACTACAACAACTCTAAATGCTCAATTTCCTAACAGCCAGGCAGCAATTCGAGCATTAGAAACTCGTGGACTGATTCGAAAAGTAGCTACAGTCATTAGCGATCGCAGCGAAGAGCAACCTTTAGCATGTGAAATTAAATTAACTAATGAACAACGTTTGGCCAGCGAACATGTCATTAAATCTTTAAACCAATTTAAAGTCCAACTTCTGGAAGGTGTCACCGGCAGCGGCAAGACCGAGGTTTACTTTAAGGTTATCTCACATATCTTGACGCACAATGCTCAAGCGCAAGTATTAATACTAGTCCCAGAAATAGGCTTAACACCTCAATTGCAAACGCGCCTGACTAAACGCTTTGGTATTAATATCGGCTTATTACACTCCAACACAACTGAAAAACAACGCAAACAAACCTGGCTAAAAATAGCCCAAGGTGATATTCGAATAATTTTGGGCACACGCCTTGCGGTATTTACACCGGCTCCACAGCTTGCATTAATTATTGTTGATGAAGAACATGACGCCTCCCTTAAACAGCAAGAAGGGTTCTTATATCATGCTCGTGATGTCGCTATTTATCGTGCAAAACAGCTGAATATTCCCATTATCCTGGGCAGTGCTACCCCTTCATTCGAGTCATTACACAACGCATCTACTGAAAAATTTGCACATTTGCATTTGCATAATCGTGCACTATCTAATGCCATGCCCAGCATTCAATTAGCTGATATGCGGACTGAACATGCAAGCACCATATTGTCAGCCCCACTGGGTCAGGCGATGAAAAATCACCTTGCTGCTGGACAGCAGATTATTCTTTTTCTCAACCGTCGCGGTTATGCGCCCGCATTACTTTGCCATGATTGTGGCTGGGTAGCACATTGTGAACGCTGTGACGCCAATATGACCTATCACCGTAAAAATAATAAACTTATTTGCCATCATTGTGATAGCACACGAAACAAGCATGCGCACTGCCCGCAGTGTCACTCCAGCAACCTGATTATGCTTGGCCATGGTACGCAACGGATAGAAGAAGCATTGCTAGACGAGTTTGAAAATTACTCGACGGTACGTCTCGATCGTGACATCACACGACGTAAAGGTCTGCTGGAGAAAATACTCCTGGAAATTCAACAGCAAAAACATCAAATCATTATCGGCACACAAATTTTATCTAAAGGACATGATTTTCCAAATGTGTCATTGGTTGGCATTCTGGATATTGATTACGGGATTCACAGCACGGACTTTCGCGCCTTAGAACGCAGCGCACAATTACTAATCCAGGTTGCGGGGCGATCTGGTCGCCGTGATATACGGGGCGAAGTATTCATACAAACACACACACCCGACCACCCATTACTACAAACTCTTATCCAGCAAGGCTATGCCTCATTTGCGGAACGGGCTCTGGCGGCACGCTCAGAGTGGAAACTTCCACCTTACACTCATCATATAGCGATCCGTGCACGCAGTCAGAATAATCATGACGTGTTTGTCTTTTTAGAAAAAGTGAAGTCTCTATGCACTCAATTACTTCCAGACAACGTGATTATTCAAGGGCCAATAAATGCCGCCATGGAAAAGAAAGCTGGTCAATTTAGAGCTTTTATATTATTAATCATTGATCAACGTGGCGCTTTTACCCAGCATATTGATTATTGTCTGGAGCATATAGAAACGCTTAAAGAAGCTAGGCCAGTTAAATGGAGCGTGGACGTTGACCCTATAGATAATTTTGTTTGAATTATTTACCCCAAGTTTTTAATAAAGTACCAGAAATCATATCAAGCTAAGGTACAATGCAGCGCTTTATAATTGTTGGGACACAACATTGAAGGAACAAATCACCCAGTCCATCTCTGATGCCATAAACCTACTCTCTTCTGAGGGTAAGATTTCAGCCTCATACGACGGCGACATACAAGTCACACGCAGTAAAGATGCAAACCATGGAGATTATGCATCAAACATAGCACTGGTATTTGCCAAGCAGATCGGACTGAACCCGCGTGAACTCGCGCAACTTTTATCTAGTCAGCTTGAGTCAAATACTTTATTTGAGAAAATAGAAATTGCCGGCCCAGGATTCATTAATTTTTTTGTTGCGCAAACTAATCAGGCTCAGATTGTGCAACAAATCCTATCTGCCAAAGACGGCTTTGGAGAAAACCAACAAGGTAAAAATCAATCGATCCATATTGAGTATGTATCTGCCAATCCAACCGGGCCACTTCATGTAGGCCACGGCCGTGGTGCCGCTTATGGTGCAACATTAGCTAATTTATATCGTGCTAATGGCTACAAGGTTCACCGTGAATACTATGTTAATGATGCTGGCCGTCAAATGGACATACTGGCTACCTCAGTATGGTTGCGTTACTTAGAGTTATGCGGAGCAGAATTGGCATTTCCAAGTAACGGTTATAAAGGGGATTATATTTGGGATATCGCAGCCACTGCACATCGCACTCATAGCGAAACCTATTTCACTGACCCTGCTACTTTTACACCAGAGTTACCCAAAGACGAACCCGAGGGTGGCGATAAAGAACAATATATTGATGCATTAATTGCCACT